>LSQX01333941.1_pt1 | contig 16398 bp, 15 predicted proteins | sample 654561 | NCBI WGS metagenome assembly LSQX01 (sample SAMN04489861, study PRJNA283612) | anaerobic digester metagenome | isolation source: 4 biogas reactors fed with cattle manure at either 37C or 55C with and... | place: Denmark: Kongens Lyngby | collected 2014 | reverse complement strand
TTGAACTGCAGGAGAGAGGTTTTAAGCCCTCCGACATTTTGATCCTGGTACGTTCGAAGGAAAATGCCCGTACTGTTTCGCATTATTTTTTCAAATACAGAAGGGAGCATCAGACAGACGGGATGTATTGCCCCGATGTGGTTTCAGAGGATTCCCTGTACCTGGCCTCATCGCCGTACGTCTCTCTTGCCGTTTCCCTGCTTAAATTATGTCATTTTCCCGAAAATTCTTGTGTTGCCGAAACAGTTGTCAGGCTTTCCCGGGAGTATGGCAGGGCAGGCGTCGTCAACGACAGGGATTTTCTGAACCGGCTCCGGTTCTTGCCTTTGGCAGACGCTTTTGAAGCCATAGTTCAAAAAATGGAATGGACAAGGTGTGTCAGGGCTTTGCCTTATTTACAGGACCTTCATGATACCATTCTGCAATTTGCATCCAGGGACAGCGGAGGGGTGTATGCATTTCTGAAATGGTGGGATGACAGGGGAAAGCAAAAAATGCTGACATCAGATCCACCGCTGAACGCAATCCGTTTGCTGACAATACACAAGGCCAAGGGACTGGAGGCTCCCGTGGTGATCGTTCCTTTTTGCAACTGGCCTCTGGATTCCCGTTCCGGGAGCCAGATCATCTGGACAGGTACGGACGCAGCTCCTTTCAACCGGCTGAAACAGGTCCCCGTACAGTATAATGACCGTTTGAAGCATACTTTATTTTCACGGGATTATTATCTGGAATATGCCCAAAGGGTACTTGATTCGCTCAATTTGCTATACGTAGCCGTAACCCGGCCCAGGGACGAGTTGTACCTTTTTCTTCCCTTTGGGAAAAACGCTTCCCGGGGTGAAATCTCTTACCATGTCCGTACAGCACTGGCCTCCGGCGAAAGTCCCACGGATGAAACATGGAGTTACGGACGACAGCTTCCCGTTCCCGCAAGTGAGCCCGCATTATCCCCCGGATACAGAATGGAAGAATATCCCTCGGCTGATTTTAGTAATGAGCTGAAGATCTCCTACAGGGATGAAGCGTTTGATTATTCCCCCGACGATTCGTTAAGACAATGGGGTATCGTATTGCACAAGCTGCTTTCACGCATCGAAAAAAAGGAAGATGTGGCTGTAGCCCTGGAAGACCTGGTACTGGAGGGAGCACTTTCCGGCAACAATGAAACGATAGCAGACTATGCCAGGGCCATTGAAAAAACCTTGTCTGAACCTCCTGTCAACCAATGGTTTGACGGCTCATGGGTAGTAAGGAACGAAGCTTCGATCCTGGGTCCCGGCGGGAAAATCCGTCCAGACAGGGTCATGGAAAAGGAGGGCAAGGTTGTGGTGCTGGATTACAAATTCGGGAATCCCGACCGGTCACACAACCGGCAAATGGAAACATATGTGACAGCACTCAGACGCATGGGGTATCCTTCTGTGGAAGGACATGTGATCTACGTAAAACTTTAGAGCACCATGCCTGCCAGTGCCCCCGTATGGGTCCCGTTCTTTATGGTGTGTTTTCCGTTTACCCAGACATGGGCGATCCCCTGCGGGAAGCTGTGGGGGTTCTCAAATGTGGCGGTGTCAATAACAGATGCCGGATCAAGAACCACCACATCGGCATAATACCCCGGGACCAGCATCCCACGTTCCTTTAATTTCAGCCTGGAAGCCGGTAGCGAGGTCATTTTTCTGATTGCTGCCGCAAAATCCATGATCTTGTCCTGTCTGCAGTATTTGCCCAGAAAACGCGGGAATGTCCCGTAGGAGCGGGGATGGGGAATGGTGGCGGATAACGGTCCGCGAGGTGAATAAACACTTCCGTCAGAGGCCGGCATGCCCAGGGGATGGGACAGGAATGTCCGGACATTGTCTTCTGTCATGGCAAAGGCAACAATATCGGGTTTCAGCCGTTCTTCAACAAGCAGATCCCTGACGAATTCCCATTCGGTTTTACCCGATATGCGTGCACATTCCTCCAGGTTTTTGCCCATGTAGGTTTCTTTGTTTGCAGGTAAAGTGCAGGCCGAAATGACCACGTTCCGGGAGCCTCCCAGACGTTCGAAGCGGGATCGGGCATAGGCCCCGAATTCTTCGGCCGTTTTTCTGTCCCGGAGTCTGGCCAGAACATCTTCCACCGAACCTTGTCTGCCTGTCAGGGGGATGAAACTTGTCAGACCGGTTGAAAATGCAATGTAGGGATATCTGTCAAAAGCTATGTCCAGACCTTCTTTGCTTGCATTCTCTATCAGACGTAGCATGGCCGGTCCTTTATGCCAGTTGTTGTAATTCTGAGCTTTCAGATGAGATATCTGGAGTCTGACCCCGGCTTCTCTGGCCATGGATATGGCTTCCGAAATGGCTTCTTCCACCCGGTCATCCTCATTCCGCATATGAATGGCAAACAACCCGTCGTGTCTGGCCACGACTTGCAGCAGCTCCACAAGTTCCTCATTGGAGGCATATGCCCCGGGAGCATATTCAAGACCACATGACAGGCCAATGCTCCCTTCGTCCATTTGTCTTTCCAGCAGATCCTTCATCGCCCGGGTATGTGCAGCGGCGGCAGGGGCATTCCAGTCTCCTATGACCGCCGAACGGATAGATCCCTGGCCGGTAAAGGTACAATAATTGATCCCGGTCTTCTGCTTTCTCAGTGCTTCCAGAAATAACGCAGCACTCTCAAACGGACCGTCAGGAAAAGGAGATCCGCCACAATTGCCGCCGGCATCGGTAGTGATACCCTGGAAAATACGGCTGTCACCTTCCGGACATTGGAACAGGTTGGTGTCTGTGTGTGTATGTATGTCCACAAACCCCGGGCTTACGGCCATTCCCGCTGCATCAACCATACGATCTGCATAGTCTCCAAGACGGCCCAAAGCAGCTATCTTTCCATTTTTAATACCCACATCTCCCCGAAACGGAGGCTTTCCGTCCCCTGTGTAGATCAGGCCATTGGCAATGATCGTTTCAAAGGGTTGTGAAACCCTGAAATTTGAACCGGCAGCTGAAAGGCCGCCTGCAGCCGCAACCAGGCCGGAGCCCAGCAGCGCACTTCGCCTGAGGAACGTTCTACGGGAAATATTGGATTTCATTGCGAGGAGTTATGTTGGTTGTTGCATGGGTTTTTATCTGGTCGTCCTGATAATAAAACAGGATGGCCTGAATGTCACTGTGGGATTCAAGGAAGGAAATGCTTTGTTCAAGCCCCATGGAATAAAAAGACACACTGTATGCGGCAGCGTCCAGACAATTTCCTGAAACGATGAGTGTGCTGAGTAAGGGATCTTCAATAGGGTAGCCGGTCTTTGCATTGAACAGGTTGTTGAAGATCTTGCCTTCCCTGACCCGGAAGTTAAACAGACTTCCATAAATGGACATGGCTTTGTCGGTAAGGTAGATCACATCGTTCGAAGCCTGGTCTGCCTGGATCCGCCAGGGTGTGCCTGCCGGGTTAACACCTTTGCATTTTACCACTTTTCCGACCTCGATCATGTAATTGACAACCTGATTCCTTTCAAGCATATCAGCAAGGTAGTCAGCAGCATAGCCGATGCCCAGCGCATTAAGGTTCAACCGTATACGAGGATCTTCCTTTTCTACGAATCCTTCTTTCAGGTGGACCCTCCACAGCCCCGTATAATCCAGTACTTTGGCGATTTCCTCAGCAGAAACATGCTGATAATTGCTCATGTTGTACCCCCACAGATCCTGTAAGGGACCGGTCGTTGTGTTGAGGAAAGCACCTGTCAGCTCCGAAACTTCTTTGGCCTTCAGTAAGACGGTTTCGAAAATGGTGTCGGTTTTAAGGTCTTTGTTGTTATTGATATTGTTTATAATGGAGTTCCTGTGGTAAAGAGACAGAGACCTGTCTACTTCCTGCGTGCATCTGCGCGCGGCTCTTCTGATATCAGACTCAAACGTCCAGGGTACGTATGAAGGTGCCTGGTATACGATCTTAAAGGAATAACCCATTACTACACCGTTGACGGTCCTGTATTTTCCGGCCGGGCTGCAACCGGTCAACACGGCCAAGTATCCTGCCAGGCAAATGGTAAGCAATACGATACGTTTCATAAATCGGTTATGATATTATCTGTAGCAAAAGTGCTGAATTTCCCTTTTTCATCGTATATCAGAAAAGCACCCAGCCCGGGATGATCCTGCAGATACGATTTACTGGCCTCCAGTCCCATTACCATGAAGGCAGTCGCAAAAGCGTCAGCAGTCATGCAATCGTCTGCTATGACTGTGGCACTCAGTAAATTATGGTTTACAGGATACCCTGAGCGGGGATCGATTATATGCGCGTATTTTTCTCCGTCCCGTATATAATAATTTCTGTAATTGCCCGATGTGGCAAGACTCTTGTCTGTAAGCCGTATGACGACCTCTATGTGCTCTCCGGGATGGACATTCCCGTCAACCGGACTGTCAACACCGATGCGCCAGGGTTCTTTCCCGGGGTTCAGACCTTTGCATACGATCTCTCCGCCAATTTCCACGAGCATATCTGTGACGCCCAGTAAAGTGAATTCCCGTGCCATCAGATCACAGGCAAATCCTTTTGCGATCGCGTTCATGCTCAGGCTGCCGCGAGGGTCTTCCTTGAACATCAATGTTCCTACCAGGCGGAATTTGTCCATTCCGGTGTATGGTAGCAGCTCATCAATATGTTCCGTCCTGACATTGTCTTTTCGTTCAAATCCGAAACCCCAGAGGTCAAAGAGCGGAGCAGCAGATATATCGAATGCTCCGTCTGTAAGGTCAGAGATTTCGACAGCCTTCTCAAATACAATCCTGAACAGGCTGTCAGTTTCCTGTGTAAGATTTCTGTTGATCCTGCTTATTAAGGAATGATTGTTGTATATGGAAAGAGAATTGTTGATGTTTTGCAGAACGGCAGTAACGGTTTGTTCGGCAAGTGCCCTGAAACCTGATGGCGCTCCGGGCGGGGTTTTTAATGTAATGGCATAGGTGGTTCCCAGGGCACTCCCCTCAAGCCGGATGAAATCATTACCGGTATTGCAGCCGGCAGTGGCAAATGCCATAAGGCACACGATGACAAATGAAAATGCTTTATTCATCATAAACACAAAGCTACAAATTTTTACCTACATTTGCAGATTATAATTGATATGGTAAGGAAAAGCTCAATATCCCCTTTTTTCTTTTTCGTGGCATTCCTGGTCCTGATGCAGGGATGTAAAAAAGAAGACCCGGAAACCCTTTATATGTCGGGTACCCTGACTTTTGATCTTCCCCGGTATTCATATCCCGGAGAAACGTTCCTTCTGGAAGCTTCGGGGATAACAAGTCCCCGGCCAGACTCGGTGACATACACCTTCCAGGGCGCTCATTTCATTCCCGATTCTGTTGTGGCAAATTCCGTGCAGATCACGGTCCCGGACAGCCTGGGTTCGTTTACCCTTTCGCTGACCGCAGCAGCAGAAGGATATGCCAAAAGTGTTACATCCAGAACGACCACTGTTATTCACAGGATCTTTTCCGTCATGATTGAAGGCTTTCAAGCCACTCCCGATTCCATTGCCGATCCCAGGGACGGCAGGGTTTATTATTACAAGCGATACGGCGACCTGGAATGGTTTGTACAGAATCTGAACTTCAGCGGAGCCGGCATAACTTATTCCAACACGCCTGCCCTCGGCAACATGATGGGAGGGCTCTATACATGGAATCAGGCCGTATCTGGAGAAGATGCACCCGCACATCCGCCTCATTCCTCTGAAGGTGCCGGAGCAGGTCCGCAAGGTGTCTGTCCTCCCGGCTGGACGATCCCTACGGCAGACGACTGGGCCCATCTTGCCTCTTCCGTTCAGGGAACGGCAATGGGATTCCTTGATCCGTGGGACGGGCTGGGAGAAGTGTTCTCGGTCGACGCAAAAGTGAATGGCCAAAAGCTCTGGAAATACCATCCTGACAATGAAAAAACAAATACTACAGGATGGAACGCACTTCCTGCCGGGTATGCCGTGCTTGGGGGAGAAAGTTTTTCCGGAAATGGGCAGACATCCTTTTGGTGGTCTTCAACAGCCGACGGCAATCAGGGTTATTACCGGCTGATCCACTATGCAGTGAACAGGTTTTCCTGTGCAACTGCAGACAAATCCGCCGTATATGCATCTGTCAGATGTGTGAGGAAGGTAAATGATAATCCCCTAGCAGATTAAGGAATGTCAAAATTTTTTACGACACAGGATAAAAAAAGAATAGTCGCCGCCATTACAGATGCCGAGCTCAGAACCTCCGGTGAGATCAGACTTCACGTGGAAAGTTATTGCCCGTCTTCATCGCTTGACAGGGCTGTATTTGTGTTTAACCAGTTGAAGATGTACAAAACCCGTGAAAGAAATTCGGTGTTGATATACCTGGCTACCGAATCCAGGAAATTCACCATACTGGGAGATACCGGCATCAACGCGGTAGTTCCTGAAGGCTTTTGGGACTCGGTAAGGGAGATTATGCGCCAGGCATTTGTCTCCGGGCTCTTTACCGAAGGAATATGTGCCGCCGTGCGGGAGATAGGAGGAAAACTTGCGCACTATTTTCCGTATGACAAAAATGATGTGGATGAGTTGTCCAATGAAATATCTTTTGGAGAATGAAAAAGTATTATTCCATATTGCTGTTCGGGGTCTTGCTTTTGGGTTCACCTCGTCCGACATGGGCCCAGATTCCGGAACGGCCTTCTGTGCAGAGGCTTGTAAACGATATGGCCGGTCTTTTCACTCCATCGGAGACAGAGGCACTTGAGGCGGAACTGGTAGACTTTGACAACACCACTTCCAATCAGATATGTGTAGTCACTGTCCCTGATCTGGAGGGGGAGGACATCAATATGGCAGCTTATCAGATATTGGTAAACTGGGGCGTTGGTACGGTCAACAACAATGGGGTAGTGCTTTTGGTTGAACATGCTCCGGGGAACAGTGGGGGACGGGTGGCCGTTTCTGTGGGATACGGGCTGGAAGGAGTCCTGACCGATGCTTTATCCAAGCGCATCATTACTTATGACATGATTCCCAGATTCAAAGAAAATTTGTATTACGAAGGGGTACATGCCGGTGTGGCTTCCATAAAAGCAGTAGCCATAGGAGAGTATAACACGGCCAGGGAACAGGGAGATGATACCCCGGCCGGGGTAATTGTTGTCCTTACCTTGTTTTTCATATTGTTTTTTTTCGTCCTGATCATTTACATTGCCAATAAGAGCAAAGGCCCGACGAATCTGGGAGGAACCAACCGGAAGGGGCCCAGCATACTGGAACTAATGATCCTGGCAAACCTGTTAGGAGGAAGAAGCAGGGGTGGTACCGGTTTCGGAGGAGGCTTTGGTGGCGGATTCGGCGGAGGAGGTTTCGGAGGCGGAGGTTTTGGTGGTTTTGGAGGAGGACTTGGCGGGGGCGGGGGCGCGTCCGGGAGCTGGTAAGGAAGCGAATGCAGCCACGATCTTTTTCACAAGGGGATGCCTTATGATATCACCTGAATCAAAACGTACGAATGCGATCCCCCGGATGTCTTTCAGCAGCTCCATACAACGAGCCAGTCCGCTGTCGCCTTTTCGCATGAGATCTATCTGACTTGTATCTCCCGTAATGATAAACTTAGCGTTTTTCCCCATGCGCGTCAGGAACATTTTCAATTGAGAAATACTGGTGTTCTGGGCCTCATCAAGGATCACACAGGCATGGTCCAGTGTCCTTCCGCGCATATAAGCCAGAGGAGCGATCTGTACAGTCCCTTCCTCCATAAGAGATTCCAGTTTTTTGGATGGGATCATGTCCCTGAGCGCATCGTATAAAGGCTGCAGATAAGGGTCTAGTTTTTCTTTCATGTCTCCTGGAAGAAATCCCAGTTGTTCTCCGGCTTCGACCGCGGGTCTTGTAAGTATGATTCTTTTGACTTCCTTGTTTTTCCAGGCTCTGACGGCAAGGGCAATGGCAGTGTATGTCTTGCCCGTTCCTGCCGGGCCCTCGGCAAACACAAGATCATTCTCTTCGTATGACCTTACCAGGATCTCCTGGTTTCCGGTACGCGCCCGGATCAGATTTCCATTGTTTCCGTATACCAGGACATCATCGTTCTCCTGCTCCTTTTCCCGGCCGGAAGAGGCTGCATTGCTGAGCACGGACAGGATACTTTCTTCTGAAAGATGATGCCTCTTTTCGTACAGGCTTACCAGACAGTCCAGTTTTTCCTCAAACTTTTCAATCGCTTCGGGTGGCCCCTGCACTTTGATTTGTTCTCCCCGGGCAACAATTTTGAGCTGTGGGAATGCCTTCTTTAAGAGGGGGACTAACGGACTGCCGGGCCCATAAAGGGCGGAAGGCTGGATGGTTTCCAAAATAAAGATTTTCTCGTTCATAGGGCGGATAGCGTCTTCGTTCATTAATATCGGGAGATGTTTCACGCATAAAGTTACGAAGTGTTTTTACAGTTTTACAGATAATAAGCGTATCGTCTGGTTTTTTAACAACATTCCGGTAAAGACGCGGATCTGATACCGGCAGTACATGATAGATCGTTTTACCGTCCTCTGAAGGTCGCCAGGTCCAGATCCATTCATACCAGGCTGAGGCTATATGCGGGCCTTCCTGTGTAACTTCCACATCGAAGGACAGGATCAATCCCATTCTGGAAAACGGTTCCGGCTGGTTTGAAATGAAATTGCCCAGGGAATAAGCGACAAGAAAGGCGGTCTTTCCGTCAGATCTCTTTCGGATTTCAATGGGTTGCGGAACGTGAGGATGTGATCCTATGACTGCAGTGACCCCTTTGCTGCAGAGCCAGTCTGCGAGCAACCTCTGCTGTCCCGAAGGGTGTAGCTGGTATTCCGTTCCCCAGTGCATACAGCAGATAATGCAGGCTGCATTTTTTTCACGGACTTCACGAATGTGTTTTTCAATCAGAAGGGTATCCATTCTGTTGACGGGAAATATGTTTGCGGGCACATGGCGGTTGCTGGCATAAGTATAGTTGAGGATGGCAACTTTGATGCCGTTCTTCTCGAGCATGATCCACGGAGGGGTGGTCCCGCAGTGGGACACACCCATGGAATCGTACAATGCTATGGTACGGAGCGCACCGGCAGAACCCTTGTCCAGAATATGATTGTTCGCTGTCAGAAATACATTGAACCCATTCCTGAGAACGGCAGAAACCAGGACGTCGGGAGATGAAAAGGAAGGGTATCCGGTATAAGGGGGGCCGCTAAAGGAAGTTTCCATATTCACAACGGCCAGGTCTGAGTCGCGCACCCGTTCCCTGATAAAGGAAAAACACGTGTCATAGTCATAATGCCCGTCTGCCTGCCTCGCAGACCGGATCTGGGCTCCGTGTTGCATGAGATCTCCTGCGAAAAAAAACCTGACCCGGTTTTCTTCACCCGGGTAAAGCCATTGAGGGAACAACGCACCAAGACATAGCAGCAGTATCCTGCACCTGATATTCATATTGGAGGATGCAAGTTACCCCTTTTTTTACAGTTCCCGTTTTTTTCACGTATATTTGTGATACGAAACTATCTAATATATTTATTATGAAGAAAATATTTCCGTTGCTCATTGGGATCATGCTGCTGGGCAGTTTGAATTCCTGCGATTGGATCCGTTCCAGATTAGGAATGCCTACATCTGAAGAATTAAAACAGAAGCAGGAGCAGATCACAAAGGATTCTCTTGAGAAGGCGGCCAAAGAGCAGGAAGTCGCACAGCTGGAACAGTTGCGACTGGATTCCCTCGCCCTCATTGAGGCGCAGAGATCGGCCCTTAAGAGATACCACGTGGTTTTGGGAAGTTTTATTATGGATAACAATGCCGAAAGGATGATGCGGACCCTGCCCCAGATCGGTTATGAACCGGTACGTCTGCAATTCAAGAACGGGTATTCTGTTATATCGGCTTATCAGACAAATTCACTTCCCGATGCATACAACAGGATGTACAAAATGTTTGCCCTGGATATCACACCACACGATGTCTGGGTCTATGATACGCAACAAAACCTCCATTTCTGATCTATGAAAAGAACTGCTTTTACCCGGTTCCACGAAGAACTGGGTGCCAAGATGGTGCCCTTTGCAGGATATACCATGCCAATTGAATACCAGGGTATTAACGCCGAACACGTCCGTGTGCGGGAACAGGCAGGTGTATTTGATGTGAGTCATATGGGCGAGATATGGGTTAAAGGACCCAATGCGCTGAAATTCGTTCAGTATGTTACCACCAACGATGCGTCCGTATTGCAGGACGGGAAAGTGCAGTACACCTGTTTTCCCAATGGCAGGGGCGGGATCGTGGACGATCTGCTGGTTTACCGGATAGACGAACTCACTTATCTGCTGGTGGTCAATGCTGCCAATATCGAAAAAGACTGGAACCACCTTTGTCAATACGCGCCTGACTTTGGCATTACGCCAGGGAAAGAGCTTTATAACGCGTCTGATGAGATTTGCCAGCTTGCCATCCAGGGTCCCGATGCCATGAAGATCGTTCAGAAGATCTGTGACGAGGTCATCACGGATATGGAGTATTATACATTCCGTAAATGCACGGTAGCGGGAATTCGCAAAGCGATCCTTTCCACCACCGGATATACGGGGGCAGGCGGGTGTGAGATCTATGTAGCCAATCAGGACGGGGAAAAACTATGGAACGCACTGTTTGAGGCAGGGAAGGAATACGGTCTTATCCCCGTGGGACTTGGTGCCCGTGATACGCTCCGGCTGGAAATGGGCTTTTGTCTTTACGGCAATGACATTGATGACACGACCTCTCCCCTGGAAGCCGGCCTTGGCTGGATCACAAAATTTTCTGAATCCAAAGGAGATTTTATTGACAAAACGTTCCTTCTGGAACAGAAAAGCAGGGGTGTTCCGCGTAAGTTGGTGGGATTCAAAATGATAGAAAGGGGTGTCCCCCGTCACGGATATGCAGTATGTACCTCGGAAGGAACCCGGATAGGTCACATAACATCGGGGACCATGTCCCCCATGATGAAGATTGGCATAGGAATGGCATACGTAGAACCGGCCTACTCCGGGTTGGATACCGAGTTGTTCATTAATGTCAGGGACCGCCTTCTGAAGGCCGTGGTGGTACGTCCCCCGTTTTATAAAAAACAATGAAGATCAGACTTACATGCATTATGATGATCCTGGGTCTTGCCACTGTGCAGGCTCAGGATTCTTTTGAAAAGGCACTTATTGAACATGTACGTGAACTGACTTCCCCTAAGCTGATGGGCCGGGAAACAGGAACAGCCGGTGAATCGGATGCGGCAGCCTATATTTCGCGTCAGTTTTCCGAAAAAGGCCTTGAACTTCTATATCCCGGGGGATATCAGGATTTTTCTTTTGTTGATAACAACTCTGCCGACACCCTGTTCTCTCAGAATGTGGTTGCCGTGATTCCCGGATACGACCCCCAATTACGGGAAGAATATATTGTGGTTGGAGCCCATTACGACAACCTGGGAACATATACCATACGCATCAACGGAAAGGATTCCCTGTGCATATATCCGGGAGCCGATGCCAACGCTTCCGGCGTGGCGGCTTTGATAGAATTGGCTGCGGCTGCCCAGGGTCAGTTCTTTATGTATAAAAGGAGTATCTTGTTTGTGGCTTTTGGCGCCGGACAGAAAGGAGCTATGGGATCATGGTATTTTGTAAACAGGGCTTTTCCTCCATCTTCGGTTAAAATGATGATCAATCTGGACCGGTTGGGAAGGGGTTCTGCTGACGATCCCCCAAAGGCGTTTTGCGGACAGCCCCATTATGAACTGGAACATTTACTTACCCGTCTGACATACAACCCTTTTCTTCCACAGGTGGCGGTTTACGGAACAGATTATTTTCCTTCTGACCATCAGGCGTTTATGGAAAAGGGAATTCCGGTCTGTATGTTCACCACGGGTCTTCATCCGCATCATCAGACATTGCGTGACACGCCCGATAAACTGGACTATGAGGGCATGGATGCCTTCTGTCAGTACATTTCGCTGTTTATTATGGAAGCAGCCAACGATCCGGGGGATCTGTACAACAGGCCGAATGTCATGTCATCCGGGACGGACAGGGAATCCGTATACACTTATTCAGATGCGGATGTGCCTCCCCGCTTTATGAATGGTGATGTACAGTCATTCCTCGACAGGTGGGTGTACACCTACCTGAAATATCCCCGGGAGGCGGTGCTTCAGGGGGTCAAGGGGAGGGTGATGGTGTCCATGATCATTGAAAAGGACGGGACGATAACAAACGTGGAAGCGACCCGGACCGTACATCCGTTACTGGATCAGGAAGCAATAAGGGTAATTTCGGCTTCTCCCAAATGGAAACCGGGTGAAAGGAACGGGGAAAAAGTACGGGTGAAGATCACCGTGCCGGTTTATTTTGAACTGGCGCCTGTCCGGTGATATCAGGTTTTTAATACTTCAAATCCGGCCCCGTAGACACCCGACACGCTGGCTATTGAAATGAAGGCGTTCTTGTCTATCTCCTTAACGATCTTCGCAATGGTGTTTGATTCTGTTCGTCTTGCTATTACAAGCAGTACTTTTTGTTCCGTTTTGGAATACCATCCCTGGGATGTTATCACCGTAACCCCTCTGTGAAGGTCCGTCGAGATACGGTCTGCGATCTCCTGGTGATGTTTGGAAAAAATAAAATACTGAACCGAACGTTTTGCACCGGACAATACGGTGTCAACTGTATAACTTGACATGCCGATGATCAGGTAACCATACAGTACCACGGCAAGTTTAAGACCAATAGTCGGTTCATCGGAAACGAAAAAGGATGACCCTATGATCACAAGGTCGCATGACATCATGATACGGCCGGGTGATATGTTCCTGTATTTACCAATTATTTGTGCCAGAATGTCCGTCCCGCCGGTACTTCCGCCCTGAGCGATGACCGTCCCCACACCGGCTCCGGCTACGGCTGCCCCAAGAAGTGAGGAGATCAGTTTCCCGTTGTCGAGCGCCATTACCCGGATCAGGTCCTCGGGAATCACCCGGGGCATCAGCTGAAAAGCTATCGCAGTCATGATGACCCCGTAAATGGTTTTAATCCCGAACTTCCAGCCAATGGTCCTGAGCCCGATGATGATCAAAATGACATTGAAAGATAAATACGTTATGCTTATCGGGATGCCGGTGGCATAATAGATCAGGGTTGAGATCCCGGTAACGCCACCTCCCACCAGGTGATTGGGAATAAGAAAAGTTGTCCACGCCGCAACATAGACCAGCAATCCGACGGTAATGAGCAGGTATTCCTTAATGGCAGCACTGTATCGGAAAGATGAGAATGTTTTCATACCACAATATTTATGATTTTACCGGGAATCACGATTACTTTACGTATCTGTGCGCCTCCTGCATATTTCAGAGTCCTTTCATCTTCCAGAACAAACCGTTCTATTTGCGCCCCGGTCAGATCCAGATCAAGTGTTTTCTTAAACCTTAATTTGCCGTTGAAGGAAACCGGATAGTCCATGGTGTGTTCTTTGGTGTACTCCTCGTTGTATATGGGGAAGGAGGCATTTGCCACAGAGGGTTGGTTCCCCAGTATCTGCCACAATTCCTCTGCAATATGGGGGGCATAGGGTGATATCAGAATAACGAGGGGTTCGAGGATGGAACGTTTGTGACAATGCAGGTCTGTCAGTTCGTTGATGCTGATCATGAAGGCACTGATGGTCGTGTTGAAAGAAAAATGTTCTATGTCATCTTCCACTTTGCGAATGAGGTTGTGCAGCACTTTCAGTTCATTTCCGTGTGGGGTTTCCTCTGTGACAAGCAGGGTGCCGTTCTTGTCAAAGAACATCCTCCAGAATTTTTTAAGAAAACGGTGGACTCCGTCAATCCCGTTTGTGTCCCATGGTTTTGACTGTTCCAGCGGTCCAAGGAACATTTCGTACATACGTAGTGTGTCAGCCCCGTAATGGGAGCATATGGTATCGGGATTGACAACGTTGAACATGGATTTGCTCATTTTCTCAACGGCCGAGCCACAAATATATTCTCCGTTCTCCAGAATGAAATCCGCATTCCGGTATTCAGGATTCCAGGCCTTGAAGGCGTCCGTGTCCAGGCGGTCGTTCTGGACCAGGTTCACATCTACGTGTATTTCGGTGGTATCGTATTTATCTTTCAGGTTGTACGTCACAAAAGTGTTCGTGTTTTTTATGCGGTAAACGAAGCTGGAGCGGCCCTGGATCATTCCCTGGTTCACCAGTTTGCGGAAGGGTTCGTCCTTGCACACATAGCCCAGGTCAAACAGAAACTTGTTCCAGAACCGGGAATAGATCAAGTGCCCCGTGGCGTGTTCAGTCCCTCCGATATACAGGTCAACGTCCTGCCAGTACCTGTTGTCACGTTCAGAGACCAGTGCTTCCGCATTTGCCGGGTCCATATACCGGAGATAGTAAGCCGAGCTCCCCGCAAATCCGGGCATGGTGCTCTTTTCGAGGGGATGTCCTTCATATGTCCAGTTTTTGGCATTGGATAGCGGCGGTTCTCCGGATCCTGACGGCCTGAAAGAATCTATAAGCGGCAATTCCAGGGGCAGCGCAGATTCGGGAAGAGGCCTTGCCACCCCGTCTTTGTAATAAATCGGGAATGGTTCTCCCCAGTACCGCTGACGGGAAAAAATGGCATCCCTCAAACGGTAATTGACCTTCCGGGATCCCAGCTGCCTTTTTTCCACTTCCTCAATGGCTGCAGGTATGGCTTTTTCAACAGGCATCCCGTTCAGGAAACCCGAATTGCACATCACCCCGTCCTTGGCATCAAAACTTTCATGGCTGACATCACATCCTTCAATGAGCGGTATGACAGGCAAGTTGAAATGTCTGGCAAAAATATAATCGCGGCTGTCATGGGCCGGGACAGCCATAATGGCTCCTGTTCCGTAACCGGCCATAACGTATTCACTTATCCAGACAGGTAATTGTTTGCCTGTAAAAGGATTGACGGCATATGACCCTGTGAAGACCCCGGTAACCCGGTGTGTTTCGGTCATACGTTCCCTTTCTGTTTTTGTCTTTACATAATCAAGATACTCCCTGACCTCTTTTTCCTTTTCCGGAACAGTCAGTTTTTCCACCCATTCACTTTCAGGGGCCAGGACCATGAATGTAACGCCGAAAACAGTGTCGGCCCGGGTGGTGAAAACGGTCATGGAAAAAGTTTCCGTACCGTTGTTCACCATAAAATCCATCTGGGCTCCCTCCGATCTTCCGATCCAGTTTCGTTGCATTTCCTTGAGAGAGTCTGACCAGGCAAGGTCCTCCAGTCCTTCAAGCAAACGTTCGGCATATGCAGACACCCTCAATTGCCACTGTTTCATCTTTTTTTGTTCCACCGGATATCCCCCTCTAACGGACAGGCCGTCCTTCACTTCGTCGTTGGCCAGGACCGTTCCGAGAGCCTCACACCAGTTGACGGATGTTTCACCCAGGTATGCTATGCGGTAGCACATAAGAACGTCTTCTTTTTCATTGTCTGTGAATGACAACCATTCTTCAGCCGAAAATTCTTTTTGACAATGGTGGGCTGCCCTGACAAGCCGGTTACCGTTATGCACAAACTCATTTGTAAGCGTTTCAATAGGTTCTGCTTTACACGATTCCCGGTTGAACCAGTGTTGGAACATTTTCAGAAAAGCCCACTGGGTCCATTTGTAATAGGAAGGATCGCAGGTACGTATTTCACGGTCCCAATCGTAAGAAAAGCCGAGTTTGTCGAGCTGTTTTCTGTATCGGGCAATGTTGTCCGCTGTTGTTTTCTGGGGCGGCTGGCCCGTCTGGATGGCGTATTGTTCGGCAGGCAGTCCAAATGCGTCATAACCCATGGGATGCAACACATTGTAGCCTCTCAGCCTTTTGTATCGTGAATAGATGTCACTGGCAATGTATCCCAGCGGATGGCCCACATGAAGTCCGGCACCTGAGGGATAGGGAAACATGTCCAAAACATAGAATTTTGGTCTTTCAGGGTCGGTATCAACCTTAAAGGTCTTATGGGATGACCAGTAGGATTGCCATTTATCTTCAATTTCCTTAAATTTGTATTCCATCTTGATCCTTTCTTTTTAAAGGCACAAAGGTAATTAAAAACCTTGTTCAGGGGAAGACATCCCTGTTTGAAACAAACGATGGTATCAACAGCCCTGCTTCCCCTTTTTTTGCGTAAGAAGTTTCTTGGGGTAAAAAATAAAAATATTACAATTTGTGCTTTTGCATCAAGTTGATAGTGTGTGTTATATTTAGGACAATAAAAGAGGACAATTTTTGTCCATAAAAAGACCATTATACTATTGGAAAATCTGTCTATTCCTTTGTACATTTGAATAAAGCTAATTCAGTAATTA
>LSQX01303545.1_pt1 | contig 16398 bp, 14 predicted proteins | sample 654561 | NCBI WGS metagenome assembly LSQX01 (sample SAMN04489861, study PRJNA283612) | anaerobic digester metagenome | isolation source: 4 biogas reactors fed with cattle manure at either 37C or 55C with and... | place: Denmark: Kongens Lyngby | collected 2014 | reverse complement strand
CAGGTGGCATAAGTGCTGAACTTGTGTCCGCGTTGATATTCAAATTTTTTCGTTGCCCTGATCAAACCGATATTCCCCTCCTGAATTAAATCCAGAAAAGGGACACCGCGTCCCATATATTTCTTGGCAACGCTAATAACCAGGCGGGAATTTGCTGTAATAAGGTGATCCCGGGCGTCATTGCCGTCCTCGATAATCTCATGGAGTTCTTTTCTTCGGGTGGCGCTCGTGATGCCTCGGGCGAGCTCAGACCTGGCTTCGCGTCCGGCTTCAATCCGTTTTGCCAGGGCAACTTCCTCTTCGATATTACTTAATAAAGGCACACGACTTACCTCTTTGAGGTACAGCCCGATTGTGTCATCGGTATCAATGTTTGCCAGGTCGTCGGCTGGAATGTCCTCTTCTTCCTCCTCCTCGATGACAGTTTCTTCCAGCTCTTCATTATCTGGTTCGTCCTGCGTGTGAGGTTCATCGGTGTAATTAATCCCGGCATTGAGCAGGGCGGTGTACGCTTCTTCGAGCTGGTCCATGTCGTGCTCTGCTTCAGGGAAGAACCGCAAAATATCATCATAAGTGACGTGTGTTTTTTTCTTACCAAACTCGATCAGCCTCGTCACCGCGCTGGATTGGTTGGGTTCTAATGGGGTGGTATTTCTCGTCAGTCTTGCCATTAAGTGTGTAAACCTCTTCGTTGTTTTTAGTCCTGTTTCCATAGAGTACAATATTTTCAGCCAAAATTCAAGACCCACGGGCAGATCAGCTCTGAAAATTCCGCTATTTCGCATAGGAAGTTTGTTAACTTCTTTTCTTTGGTTAAAACAATTTTAATGAAATGGAACAAATTACCTCCTTCATCCATTGCAGGCGACAGGGAATAGGAAACAGGGAGCAGGGAATAGGGAGCAGGGATTAGGCAANNCTCTTCGAGTGCGAAGGATCTTGTCGATTGGAATGGTAAGATTCTTGCGAAGTACACTATGTGTCACTTCGTTCAGGATGACAGATAGTTTGTCATCCTGAGCCTCTTTTGCGAAGGATCTTGGCGTATCGGAATGGTAAAATCCTTATGAATTACATTTACGAGGTGCTTGTCCCGTTCTGGCGAAGCGATGTTGTTGTAGGGAACGCGGCTTGTCCCGTGCTCTCGCACTCTGTACTGGATGGCGTGGCAACCGTCTCCTACACCCACACAAAATAAGAAGATCTTTCAATATTGAGAATTACCGGGATGTAGAACCGGGTTTCCATGAGTTTTTTGATATTGTCTATAATTGACGAATAAATATGTCGAATCATGAGAAGGTAAAGCTTGTTTCTTAGAAAAACTGCGAACTATTGGGCTCCTGTGTTGATCATCCTGGCAATGGTCGCTTTAACCTTCCTCAACATGCGCCTGGATCAACAAACCAACCTTGAAGACCATTTCGCTCCACGTTGGAGTACCGCCAAAAATTGGATGGATGAGGGCTGGTCTCCCTATAGCAATGAAACCCACCAGTCAACGCTCAAACTTCTGGAGACGACAAACAGCAAAGTTGAACCGCGATCACAGAGTCAGTTCCTCGATCCTGCCTGGTATGTAATTTTTTACATACCGATCAGCTTTATCCCTTATCCACTTGCCAAGGCAATTTGGATGACACTGCTTCAGTTTTCTGTGGGTCTTTCGGTTTTCCTGGCGATTGAACTCGCCGGGCTCAAATTGAGAACACCCGGAGTTATTCTGACTGTCGCTCTCGGAATGCTATTCTACCCCTTTGTTCGCGATTATCTCAACGCCAATATGCTCCCGGTGTTCATGGCAATCACGCTGCTGGCAATCAAACTGGCTTTGAACCGCCAGGGCAATTATGCCGGCTTTTTGATGCTGCTCGCGCTTTGGATGAATCCCGCGGCAATTTTTGTGACCATTTTTCTGTTAATCATCCTGGCAGGACGCCGGGATCCATCCATGCTGCGAATTCTCTTGATCGGATTTGCTTTTCTGCTTGTTACCAGCCTGATTCTCTTTCCTGGTTGGACAGCAGATTGGTTTGCCAACATTATCCTGGTTGAACCGGGGCTCGACTGGTTGCTCACCCCCTGGATGGGAGTCGCGTCTGTTTTCCCGGGTGCCAGCAGGCAGATTTCCATTATTCTGCACCTGGCTGCTTTCATAATATTGTTGGTGGAATGGTACGGTATCGCTGGGCAGAACGAGCGTTCGGTTCAATGGAAACTCATGCTGACGCTGACTTTCAGCTATTTCTTCAATCTGTTCTCTGATGGATCAGCGCTTTTGTTTGTTTTACCCGGATTTTTTGCGATCTTCAAATATTTGTCTGAAAAATGGAAAGTCTCTGGTAAAATTCTTTATTGGATCGCTTTTTTTATTACAGGTTTTGCTTCCTGGTGGCTGACTGTCGATCCACTAACCGCGTTTCCTAAAACACACAGCTTGATAATATTACTTGTTCCTTTACTCGTAATCCTTGGCTTAAATTGGTTTCGTTGGTGGGCAGTCTCAAGCCCAAAAGCATTAATTGAATCAAACTAATTCATTATGGAGGTTTATTATGGCAAAGAAAAGAATTGGAATTTTAACTGGCGGTGGGGATGTCCCCGGTTTGAGTATCGCAATCAAATCGGTGGTTATGGATAGTATTGATCACGATTATGAAGTAATCGGCATTCGCCGCGGCTGGTTGGGCTTGTTAGGCTATGATATCGATGATCAAAGCACCCATGATCTTTATATCAGGGAGCTTACTCCCAACGTGGTCCGCAGAGTTGATCGTGCCGGGGGTACCTTTTTGCACACATCCCGCACCAATCCAGCAAAAGTGAGACCCGAAGACACTCCTGAGTTCCTTCGGGATAGTGCTTATGGCACAGTGATTGACCCAGAGACCGGAACGAAAGATTATACAGATTATGTCCTCAAAGTCATCGAGCAGCTCAACCTCGATTCCTTGATCACAATTGGTGGGGACGACACGTTGAGCTTTTCGTCCAGGCTGCATAAAGAGGGCATTAATTTGGTCGCAATCCCAAAAACCATGGACAATGACGTGCTGGGAACTGATTACTGCATCGGGTTCTCCACAGCCATCACTCGCGCTGTAAACCATATCACCTACTTCCGCTCCAGCGTCGGTTCTCATGAGAGGATTGGAGTTGTTGAGCTGTTCGGACGCAATTCTGGCGAAACGGCACTGATCACTGGCTACCTCTCCCATGTGGAGCGCACGATCATCTGCGAAGTGCCCTTTGACCTTGAAAAATTGGTTTGGATGCTGGATGCTGACAAGAAAGCCAACCCCTCACATTACGCGATTGTGGTCATCTCTGAAGGCGCCGTGCCAATCGGTGGGCATGTGATGCAGACCGGCACCCCTGATGCTTATGGTCATCGCAAACTGGGCGGCATTGGTGAAATGTTGTCTGAAAAGATCAAGGACATCACCGGCAACAACACCATGTACCAGCGCCTTGGTTACCTGGTACGAAGTGGTCCGGCGGACAGCCTCGACAGAATGGTCTCGATGAATTTCGGCTTGCTGGCGTTCCAACTGACCTGCAAAGGTGATTTTGGCAAGCTTGTCGGCATCACCGACGGAAATTACTCTGCTGTACCGATTGAAACTGTCGTCAGCGGCAAACGCCATGTCAATGTGGATATGTACTATGATGTAGATCGATACCAACCCAGGATTAAATCGGTATTGGGTTTGCCGATGTTCCTGCACTAAGATGGATACGCCCGGGCGATTATCGCCTGGGTATACTTTTTATTATGGGTACCGAAGCACAAGCGGCTGATTGGGAAAGATACTGCCTGATTCCTCGCGTATTGATATTCCCGGTTGACGAAAAAGGTCGTGTCTTGCTCCTGAAAGGAGCGAAAGATAAAAAAATTTGGGCAAACCTGTGGAACGGACCAGGCGGTCACATCGAGCGGGGTGAAAGCGTGCTCCAGGCTTGTCGGCGGGAATTGCTGGAGGAAACCGGGCTTCAAGCAGAGATTCTTATCCACTGCGCGCAAATAATTGTCGATACTGGCAACAACCCTGGAATTACCTTTTGCGTTTTCAAGGCTAAAGGCTTGAGCGGGGATGTCGTGCCTTCATCTGAAGGAGAACTTGAGTGGTTCACCGTCAACCAGGCGTTAAAGCTTTCGTTGGTTGATGACCTTTACACCCTTTTGCCCCTCGTGATGCGGCACCGCCGAACCGAAAAACCATTTTGGGGACATTATTCCTACGACCACAACAACCAGTTGATCATGCGCTTCACTCGTTGAGCGAATGTCTGTCGCGCATCGCACCTAACCCTGCTGGCAGCATCATTGGGCGTTATTGCTTGCTTCCATATGTTCGAAGGGTATTAGTTCCAGGCTAGAGTATGTAAGAAATGCCGGCGAAGGCATGGAATAATATTGGTTCTGATCCGTGATATTTCCGCGATTTTTATTCGGCTTTCTCAAAAAAAACCAAAAGCGTATCCCCGTACTTCCTCGAATCGAATACCTCAAAATGCTCCAACAACAACTCTTCCCACTCAATCGGGTTTATCTGCACGATAATCTGCCCCTGATCACTCAGCAAACGTGGGTCCGCGTCAATCATGCGAATCGCTTTTTGCCACATTTGGCGATATTGGGGTGGTGCGATGTAGATCAGGTCAAAAGCAAATTTGGGTGGGTTTTGCAAATATGCGAAGGCATCTGTGCGAATCACTTCTGCCTGGTTAGAAAAATGAGTGGTTTTGAGATTGTGCTGGATTGTTCTGACCGCCTGCTGGCTTTTATCCAAAAAAGTGACAAAGCTTGCTCCCCGGCTGAGTGCCTCGATCCCAACCGCGCCTGTTCCGCCAAAAAGATCCAAAATTTGGTTTTCATCAATTTCGCTGCCCAGGATGTTGAAAAGAGCTTCCTTAACGATATCAGTGATCGGACGAGTAGAATCACCAGGGATGGTTTTCAAACGCATCCCTTTGGCTCGACCAGCGATAACACGTAAACTCCCCATATTTATATAGAGAGTTTCTCCCGCAAGTATGCGATCGTATCGGTAAGTCCCTCGCGGATGCTTACTCGCGGAGCCCAGCCGAGGATCGTCCTGGCGCGGGTGATATCTGGTTGTCGGCGTTCCGGGTCATCTCCCAAACGCTCCGAAGCGTTGATGCTGAGTCCGGTGTGGTTATCGCACAGTTCATTGATTAAGCTTGCGAAATCCTTTACTGAGGTTTCAACAGGGTTTCCAATGTTGACAGGCATGTGTTCGTCTGACAGCATCAGTCTGTAAATGCCTTCGATCAGGTCACTGACATAGCAGAAACTGCGGGTTTGTTCACCGCTTCCATAAATTGTCAGCGGCTCTTTGCGCAGAGCTTGCTGAATAAAATTCGGGACACTCCTGCCATCGTCAAGCCTCATTCTTGGACCAAAGGTGTTAAATATGCGCACAATGCGCGTATCCACGCCATGGAAATTATGATACGCCATCGTCAACGCTTCGGCGAATCGTTTTGCCTCATCGTAGACCGAGCGAACTCCTACAGGGTCACAATTCCCCCAATAGGTTTCAGGTTGAGGGTGCACCAGGGGATCACCGTAAATTTCACTGGTGGATGCCAGCAGGAACTTCGCCTTGTGTTTCAAAGCCACACCAAGCCCGTGATGCGTCCCCAAGGCTCCCGCTTTCATGGTTTGTATGGGAAGATTGGGGTAACCCAGGGGAGATTGTTTGCTGGGGCTGGCAGGAGAGGCGAGGTGTAAAACAAAATCCAGCGGGTCATCGATTTCGATGTACGTGGAAACGTCTTGTTCCATTAAAGAAAAATTGGGATTGCCCTCTAAATGCGACAGATTTTCGCGTTTTCCGGTAATGAAATTATCAAGACCGACAACCTGGTGACCCTCCGCCAGGAGCCGATCAGTCAGATGTGAACCCAGGAAACCTGCTGCGCCTGTGATTAGTATTCTCATGCCGCTCCTTTTCTTTTTCCAGGGTCGTTTAGAGTATAATCAAGCGACCTTAGACGGAAGAATTATAGCATGTCAGAGAATCCTAAAAAAGCCTTGAACGACCACACAGCCTTGATGAAGATCGAAGCTTTGCTTTTCGCAGCGCCAGGGCTGACCAGCGTTGAGCAACTTGTGCAGGTCACCGGTCTTAAAAAGAACGAAGTTGAGCAGGCTCTGGGGGAAATGAAAGCCCACTATTCTGAAATGCACGGCATACGCCTCCAGAATGTCAAAGGGCAGTTCCAGTTGATGACTGCACCCGAATTTTCCAACGATATTGAGACCTTCCTTGGTTTGGAAGTCACCTCGCGGCTCACCCAGGCAGCCCTGGAAGCACTGGCTATCATAGCTTACAAACAGCCCACAACACGTCCTGAGATCGACAGCATCCGTGGTGTCAACAGTGACGGCGTGATTAAAAGTCTGCTTTCGAAGGGTTTGATTGAAGAATTGGGGCGTTCCGATGCTCCCGGTCGCCCGTTTTTATACGGCACTACACCAGATTTTATGCAATATTTTGGTCTGGAGAGTATCGACCAATTACCTGAAATTGATTTTGAAGCGCTCTTCAGCACCAAAAGTGATGCTGGAAGTGAAGAAAGAAAGTTGTTGAAAGACTAATGGCAGAAGAACGTGTCCAAAAAATTCTGGCAGCCGCTGGATACGGCTCCAGGCGAGCATCTGAAAAACTGATTGAAGCAGGCAGAGTCAAGGTCAACGGAAGGGTGATCCACCTGGGAGATCAGGCAGATGCCTCCAGGGATTCTATTAGCGTAGACGGAAAACTTATCCGGAAAACGATCCAAAAAATCTACATCGCCTTGAACAAACCCAAAGGTTATCTCTCGGATATCGACCTCAACCATCCTCGTCCGACAGTTAACGACTTGATAGGTATCCCTGAACCTTTATTCGCGGTTGGTCGGCTCGACCTTGAGAGCGAAGGTCTCATCCTGATGACTAACGACGGAAAAATGGCGAACCGTCTGACTCATCCACGCTTTGAACACGAAAAGGAATATGAAGTTTTCGTGGTCACCGAGCCGGATGCGGAACAGCTGGCAATCTGGCGACGAGGTGTGGTTATGGAAGACGGCTATCGTACCCTGCCCGCAAAAGTCGAAGTGATGAACAACGCCAACAACGGCACCTGGCTTCGAATAATCCTGAAAGAAGGCAAAAAACGTCAGATCCGTAAGGTTGGCTCCCGGATTGGGCTGCCCGTGGGCAAAATTAAACGTGTACGCATCGGTACTTTGAAACTTGGCAAATTGCGTCCAGGCGAATGGCGTTATCTCACAGATTACGAAGTTAAGAAGCTGCTTGAATACACCAGCCCAAAAAACGAAAAAACTGGCAAAACTCATTGAGTTTGCGGTCCAGGCTTCACCCTCATCAAAAGAACGGGTTGCGGAACCCGTTCTCTATACTTTAAACATCGACAACATCTACGAATCAACAGACACTGTCGAGAGCGCCTCTGTCAACTTTTCAGCAAATTCTTTGCTTATTCCTTCTCCGCAATTATCCCGGTCTTCCCGCCTGATAAACCGCTTTAATTCTGGCAAAGGCACCACGGGGTAGGGCGCACCCTCCAGCTCCCCCACCTTGTTCGACGCCAGCATCAGCACGACAACCGGCTGAAGCTGTGGTTGTTCTTCTGATGGAATACCCATTTTTGCCAGCTGTTTGTGGATATCCCGCGATGCATCGGCAACTTCACGTTCGGGGTTGACTATCGTCTCCTGCCCCATAAACCGTTTAAATGGTCCTACACCAGAGTGTTTCCATTTGCCGTTCTCAAAAGAAATTGTTCCTGAGCTGGTAACAAGTATAGGTAGCCACAAGCGGCAAGGACCCAAAAGAAGGTATGGCACGGGGGTTGCATAGGAAAAAAAGGTGTATTCATGCCTGAGTTTGCCAAATACCTCGGTAAGATACTCATCAAAACGCGGCTCCCTGCCAAAACGGTTCATAAAATACATGCTCACCCTGGTGAGGGAAATGCCGGCAATCATACCAGCATAGGCATACAGCAGCTTACTCATATCGCCCGATATCGCGAAATAGGCAGATATACCCAGAACCACAATGGTAATAATAAAAAGCGCTTTACCGATATTCTTGTTTTTCTTGATGTACTTTTCATTGATAACTAACTTCATAATTGATTACTCCGTTGGGCGCAGTGCGTCCCGTAAATTTTTAAGCAGCTCTGATTGTACCGCGTTGTATGCTCGTTCTATCGAATTAACCACTGCCCGGGCGTCTGAGCGACCATGCCCGATGAACACCAGCCCATCCAACCCCAACAGTGGTGCCGAACCAACTTCTGCCGGATCCAGCATTTTGCGCACTTCATTGAACGCTGGTTTCGCCAGCAGTGCGCCGAGCTTTGTTCGCGTGCTGGACATCAATTCATCTTTTAATGTGAGCATGATCAGTTTCGCGACAGCTTCGACCGATTTCAAGAGCACATTGCCGGTAAAACCATCCGTAACCGCCACGTCCACCTGCCCGCCAAAAAGCTCTTTCCCCTCGATGTTGCCCACAAAATTTGGCACACCTGCCTGCATCAGCGGTCCGGCTTGTATGGTTAGCTGGTTGCCTTTTCCTTCTTCTTCGCCGTTGGAGATCAGCCCAACCCTGGGGTTCGCCACACCGAGCATATGCCTCGAGTAAACGCTCGCCATGCGTCCAAATTGCACCAAAAATTCAGGGCGCACCTGCGCGTTGGCTCCAATGTCTGCTATCACACACTTGCCGCCCTCCACCGGGAAAACAGCCGCCAGGCAGGGTCTGTCGACGCCTGGCAGCACCCCAAAAGTCTTGATCCCAAAATACATTGCCATGCCGGTATTGCCGGCAGTTACAAACGCATCAGCCTTTCCCTGCGTCACCAGCTGCATCCCGACCACCATGCTGTTGTTCTTCTTTGCCCTGGCATCACGGATATGGTCTTCCATATTCAAGGCTTCGGGCGCATGCTGAATTGAGATTCGGCTCTTGTCGCCGTCCAGCCTGGCAAGCGCTGGAGCCAAAATTTCCTCATCGCCGGTCAAAATAATATCGACAGCAAGCTTTTTCGAAGCAAGGATTGCCGCCTCCAGTTCGGGAGTGGGGCGTTGATCGCTGCCCATTGCGTCGATTGCGATTGTAATTTTCATTGCTCTCCAATCGCGGCTTTGCTTGACAAAGACCGCAGNNCCCATCGCGTCGAGAACAATTGTCGTTTTCATTGCTGCTCCAATCCCGTCTTTGCTTGACAAAGGCGGTAGAATCGTTATAATTTACTCTCACGTTTGCGCTGGTGCTGGAATTGGCAGACAGGCCTGGTTGAGGGCCAGGTGTCGCAAGACGTGAGGGTTCAACTCCCTCTCAGCGCATCCAAAAAGAGCAACATCCGTTGCTTTTTTTGTTTAAGGAAACGCCCGGCGCAGCCAGGTCTCCGGGTTTACCGGTGTACCCTGTATATCAACTTCAAAGTGCAAATGCGGACCTGTAGAGCGTCCGGTGTTGCCGATCAGTCCGATCAGTTGACCAGGTTGAACCACCTCGCCTGCCTCGACTAAAATCTCTCGAAGGTGCATATAAATCGTATAAACTCCCAAACCATGGTCGATCACGATGCAGTTTCCGCGCACAACCTGGTCTGGAAAGACCCCAGCCACCGTACCAACTGCTGGCGCGAAAACATCAATGCCAGCACAATAGCCCAGGTCCAGTCCGGTGTGATAATACAGTCCGGGGTCGTCGTTATAGGTCCTGCGGCTGCCAAAGCGCGAGATGATACAGTCTGCATCCTGCGCCGGTGAATACCACAGACCGCTCCACTGCTGGACGGGCGAAACCGGCTTTACAACCTCCTTGAAGATGGCGTTCTCAGCCGCTTCTTCAGGAGTGCCGATAGTCAACGGGTCGACTTGCAGTGGTTTGTCTGTCGCGTAGTTGCCTGAATTGATCATCACATATTGATCAAAACGATAGGTTTCGCCTTCGGCATTGGTGAATTCCATGGTTAGCGGATACACACCAACCTCGGTCAGTGCATGGATTCCGCCATACGCCATTTGGACGCCCGCACCCATATCCACAAACACCGGTTCCACCCCAGCCAGCGTAGCCTTCACGGAAACCGGTTCATCACTGCTTATCTTAATCAAAAAAGTATCGCCCTGGATTAAGGGCAAATTGTCGATAACAACTTCCTTCAATCCGGGTATCGCCAGGTTGCTGGGCGAGTCGACCTCGCTGGGTTTGTAATACGTGTCCATCGGCAGCCCGCGCGTTGGGTTTTCGAGCCGGTTCAAATGCGAGAGCTCCCAGGTGTTCATGCCGGCGAGGATTGATGACTCAAAAAAAGATTGACCCTGCTTGAGCGAAGCAATCGTCTCCATCCCCTGGCTGTCTTCCGAACGGGTCATGACGATATCGCGCCCGATAAAAAGCTCGGAGGGGCTGGTCAGCTTGTTTGCCTTGATCAGGTCGGCTGGTTCTGCCCGGCTGCGCCGGCTAAGACTGGTAAGGCTCGACCCGAGCGGCACAAATTCGGTCGTCAAAACACCCTGCATCCCTGCCAATGTCGGAATTTTCAATCGGTCCCCCGGGTGCAGCCCGTTGTCACCCAGTCCGTTCAGCGCCTGGATGTCTTCGACAGTGGTGTCAAACCGCAGCGCGATCCAGGAGAGTGTGTCGCCATAAACAACAACATATTCGGGGTAGGTTACCGCCTGGGCAGAGACCCTGCCTGGCACTGCAAAAAGGGTAAGGGCAACCAAAAAGCTGATCACGCAAAGAATTATGCGGCTTGCGAAGGAAGGGTTGGTATAATCTCTCATATTCAACTGCTAAGTTTACCATTATTTGAAAGGATGCCGATAATGAGGATTACAACCTGGAACGTCAACGGAATCAGAGCGATCGTAAATAAAGATGGGTTCGACTGGATGGATGAGATTAAGCCGGACCTGTTGGGGCTCCAGGAGATCAAAGCCAAGCCCGAACAGGTGCCCGGGCTGCTACTTGAGCACCCTGAATATCAGAGCTTCTGGCATTCCGCGGAGCGTCCGGGTTACAGCGGCACCGCCGTGCTCTTCAAACAAGAGCCGCTATCCATCCAGACCGGGCTCGATATGCCGGAATATGACGACGAAGGGCGCACGATCCGGGTCGAATATGACGATTTTTTCGTCTACAACATCTATTTCCCCAATGGTGGTCCCAAAAACTGGCGTGTAGATTTTAAACTTGGTTTTTATGCCCGTCTGCTCGAATTGTGCGACGAGCACCACCGCCTGGGAGAGAATGTGATCCTCACCGGGGATTTCAACACCGCTCATAATGAAATTGACCTGGCAAACCCCAAGGCGAACCAGAAAAATACTGGCTTTTTGCCCGAAGAGCGTGCCTGGATCGATAAATACCTCGAGCACAATTTCGTGGATGCCTTTCGCGCAATCTACCCCGACCGTGTGGCGTATACCTGGTGGGATTATCGCACCAATGCCCGCCCGCGCAACGTCGGCTGGCGCCTGGATTATTTTTTGGTCAGCTCCCAGTTGATGGATCGCGTGAAAGATGTTGAAATCCACGACGAGATCATGGGCTCCGACCACTGCCCGGTCAGTTTGATCTTGAAATAATAATGAACGCTCACCACCCCCTCTCTTACCACCCCCTCTATAAGAGGGGGGTAGGAGGGTGAGTAGTCGTAGGCTTGGGCAAGCTTCAAGCCCTGCGAGTTGTTATTGTGATCACGATCGCAGCCAAACCGCGCATATTTATTTTGTCATTCTGAACGGAGTGAAGAATCTGGCCTCTGGAAATTCAAGATCCTTCGTTCCTCAGGATGACAATTACTTTTACCGTCGTTGCGAGTGAGCGCACCAAAGCTCTTGATATACCAAAATTGGCAAGCGTTCTCATTCCGAACTAAGACTTCTGACAAAAGCATATGTTCTATCAGCCATGTTTTTCTCGCACAAAATTATCCAATGGTGATAAGGCGATTAAACGCCGCAACCAGGCTTTCATCAGACAGTGGTTCGAGTGGACTTCCTGCTGACTGTTCATCAGTGTCATCAACCACACCACGTAATACCTCCTCAAGTTGGTCAGGTTGAGAGTAAAAATACTCCTTCAATTGTGGTATCACCTGGTAATTCCAGACATCTTGCATAAAAGACAGTTTATCCAAATTGTCTTCCATCGACCGTAACGGAATAAAGAAACTATGACCAATTTGGTAATCCCTACCCCGATATTTCAGGACCCTTCGGTTGAGTACCTCAAGAAATGTCCCAACATTCAACACGTCCTCATCGGGGACGGATATGGTGACATCTGACAACAATTCGCTATCTGGCATTAACTCAAAGAAAGCAAACCTTCTTCGTAAAGCAACATCCAATAGAGCAATGCTTCGATCCGCTGTATTCATTGTGCCAATAATGAACAAGTTTGTTGGCACAGTGAACTCCTCTTTGCTATAAGGCAGTGCTACCGAAAGCTTTCCTCTTTTATCTGTTTCGATGAGTGATATCAATTCGCCAAAGATCTTGGCGATATTTCCGCGGTTAATTTCATCAATGATCAGAACATATTGATTTTTAGGATCAGCTTCTGCTTTGTTACAGATATCCCGAAATGCACCTTGCTTCAACTCGAAGGTCAAGTTTGTTCCGTCAGCCTGGTCGACTTTCGGTCTCAAGCCTTCGACAAAATCTTCATAAGCATAAGATTGATGGAAAGTCACACTTTTCCAAAAGTCACCAACCGGAGGTCTGTCTAATTGGGATTGGATCATTTCATTTTTGAGCAGATGAGCCCAATATGTCTTCCCTGTTCCGGGAGGTCCAAAGTAGATCAGGTTTTTGTATCGTTTCAAAAGCCGGGATGATTCTTTAAGGACTCTGGATTTTTCCGGTGGTGGTGGAGGTGTTGGTGGCGAGACAGGTCCGCTATTTTTCCACAAATGATCCAGATCATCGTAGAAATCGAAGTCTGCGCCATAAGTTTTTGACAACTCATTCCGCACCATCAATAAACGCTTGTCCAAATCGATGTTCTCACTAAGTTCCGAACCGAACCTGGCAACCATTCTTTCTTTATCCATTGTGCTGATCGAGCGTTCAAACTCATCCGGGAACATCAAATAAAGTAACGCATCCCGCATATCACCCCCCCGATCTTTTTTGACTTCCACTTTTTCAAGCAAAGCATTTAGCAACTCTTTAGTACTGTTAGATTTATCAAGGATTAAGCTTGCATTATCTTTGTCTTTAATTGCCAGTGCAAATTCAGTTATCAAAGAATATTGAGGATATCGCAAGTGGTACCTGAGTCCAGTGGAGGTGAATCCGATCTTTAATGGATCCCAGAATGGATCACCCTTCGTCGGAATTGGCAAATTGCCATTAACAGCACGTTTCTCAATATCACCATATTTTGTTTCAAATTTAAATGAATCCGAAGGGATAAAATAAACATAACTGATCTCTGCGACTAAACCAAGGACATAAGGTGATGCGCCTTGCAGTTGAAGTTCGAGTTTTTGTTTGAATGAAAGATCAGATCCAAACAATGGGTTATCGATGAACCTTTCCCTCCAATCGAGAAGGTTTTCTTTTGTCCAAATTGGCAAACCTGGCCAAAGGATAGAACGGTTCTGCAATAGACATTGCTCCTTAAACACTTGGATTGCATCGTACATGGGTTGGTATTTTTCTCTTCTAGCCATTTTTCCTCCAGAGTTCATCGGTAAACGAAATGCCGTTGAGTATTTCTTTGATTTCTTTTTTTAATGGTGTTATTTTATGGAGCGATTGGTGTAAGTTTATAGTTGCAATATGGATAATGATGTCTTTTGAAACTGTTTTGAAACATGCACGAATGGGGACTCCTTGATTTCGAGTGCTCGGATACAAAAGTAGGAAGTTTGAGCAATCAAATCTGTGAGCGTAAGCCAGCATTTGGTAAATGTCTGATTCTGCCACACCAAGATTAACCTGATTTTCGATTAAAACTTTGTTCTTCGCATCGATAATCAACCTGGTCAACCCATCTTTTTTAAACATTATGTCTGGTTTCAAATCGAAAATATCATGACTGCCCAAATCCAGTCGTTGGATCAAGTTTTTAACTGGTTTACCGCCCTGTATCTCCACCTCACAACACTTAAGATTCGATGGGAGAGCGTTACTAGACCGGTCAGTCATAAATTTTGTCACCAAATCTTCGAACAATTTATCCATGTTGAACATAATGCTATAGGCTTGTTGCCTGCCGGCAAAAAGTTGAACCGACAAACCTTTTAGAAACATTTCAGCCATTCTGAAGGCCGGCTTGAATCGCTCATTTAGTCTGCTAAACTCAAAACAATCGAGGTCTTCATTACTAATGTCGGGGATCAGGGTCACTTCATGAAGCCAATTATCAATATCAAGCAACCCCCTGAGGTTGGTGGGATCTTTAGTAATCCTTTTGAGACGATGAACTGTTAATTTGAAAACCCTGTTAAGCGGGGTATCTGGCAAATAATCATCGAAGGAAACATCCAACCCTTCTGTGAGCAGCGGTTTGGTTGAAAATTGCCGAGTGATATTCCACCTACCGCGGATGTAAGGCAAGTAATCATCTTTCCGAACGTAATCCTGGTTAAACCCTCGTCCCAATTCAGTCAGGAGCAATTCAATAAACAACTGTGTGAGGTTTTCTAGCCAAGTGCTGTTCGCTCTGTAAAGCGTGACGACACCTTGCGGTGATAAGGACAGTGTATTAAGATGGTTGATTAGGTAGAAGAAATTTTTAGCTGCAGAACGTTTTCTATCTGATTCAGATTGTTGATACGAAACTGGCTCATCAACCATCTCGAAGTCGATTTTGGGTAATACCTCAATAATCCAATCCCCAACCTGCACTACTCCGACGTAGTTAGTAGCCCTGAACTGATCCCGCTCTAAGGAAAAAATCCTTCCACCATCAGCCGTTCGTACATTGTCCAGGGCAAGCAGGAATAGGTCATCGGCTTTAATTCCAAGTGATAAATATGATATCGATTGGTATTCAAAAAGTGTAATTATTTGAGGTTTCATCGGATTAATCATTTGATTTCATCCTGTTTTTCGGTGGCGGGGGTGGAGCGCCATTTGCGCTGGAAGGCGATGGCTCGGGTTTCGATCTCGGTCCAGGTGAGCATGTGATAATTATAGCTTATTGCGGGTAGGTAGGAGCTGATTGGGAAAGAAAGATCCTTTAATTCTTTGTACATTCCTATAAACTTCAGATCGCCGCGCTTCGCTCGCGATGACGGAGTTTAGGTTTTTCTTGATAAATAGAACAAACGTGCTATAATAATGCTGAAAGGTTTTATTTGAAGGTTTGCACGTTAACATGGATGGGGTTTTTGCAGTGGACACGTGGGTTGCACTATCAAAAAACACTGCAAAAAGGGTAAAAAGGGTAAAAAGGTCTTAGCAGAGAGCAGAAAAAAAAGGCTCAGAAAGTTTCCAATCTGAGCCTTGACAGGACTTTTTGGGCTACACCTGAATTCCGGGCCAGTCGTCTCCGACGTAGCAGCACAAGACCAGGTCTTTGGCAGCTTTGAGCTCATCGGCGCGGCGGACGGGGGTGTTATGGGGGGCGTCGTGAAGCAACTGGGGATCGGTGCGGGCTTCTTCGGCGATCTTGAGCATCGCATCCACAAACTTGTCCAGCGTTTCCAGGGTTTCTGTCTCGGTCGGCTCGATCATCAGGGCTTCCTTGACAATCAGCGGGAAGTAGTTTGTTGGCGGATGGAAGTTATAGTCCATCAGGCGTTTGGCGATATCCAGCGCGTGGATATCCGGCACGTCCTTCCAAATGCCTTCGAGCACAAATTCGTGCATGCATTTTCGATCGTAGGGCAGGGTGTAGGTGCTCTTGAGCTTTTCCTGGAGGTAATTGGCGTTCAGGACGGCTTTTTCGGCGATGTCACGCAGACCTTCCTGACCGAGCATGGCGATATAAGTGAACGCGCGGATGTGCATCCCAAAATGACCGTAAAAGGCTTTGATTCGACCAATTGATTTCTCGGGATGAATGAAGCCATACAGCGGTGCGTTTTCTTCGTCGCCTTCATCTATGATTCCGACCACGGGATCGGGCAGGTAATCGACGAGGTGCTGTTGAACCGCAACCGGACCAGAACCGGGACCACCACCGCCATGCGGGGTTGAGAAGGTTTTGTGGAGGTTGAAGTGCAGGATGTCGATACCGACATCACCGGGTCGGAAGACGCCCAGCAACGCGTTCATGTTGGCACCGTCGCCATAGACCAGACCACCGGCTTCGTGGACGATTTTGACAACTTCGCAGACATTTTCGTCAAACAGCCCGAGGGTGTTGGGGTTTGT
>LSQX01398997.1_pt1 | contig 16399 bp, 12 predicted proteins | sample 654561 | NCBI WGS metagenome assembly LSQX01 (sample SAMN04489861, study PRJNA283612) | anaerobic digester metagenome | isolation source: 4 biogas reactors fed with cattle manure at either 37C or 55C with and... | place: Denmark: Kongens Lyngby | collected 2014 | reverse complement strand
GGAAGGCTGGAATTCTACCATTGAAATACACCCGCACTCGCAACGGGTGATATTTTATCATAAGCAACCGATAAAAGTCAATATCAAAAACAAAGAATTTGGGATATGCCGCCAAGTGCGGCAAATACTTCACTCGTATTGTTCAAGAACTTTTTGGGCCGCTTCTTTGACAAGGTCCGCAACAAAAGACGGCTTGGTAACCTTTACCCTTCCGCCGTATCGTAAAACCCAGCCCACGAACCCATCACTTGTGGCGGTGTGGATTCTTATTAAAAACCTATCTTTACCGTCTGATTTGAGAGGGATTGTGCTACCGAAATGGTCCAACATTTCGTCAAGCAAGTCCCCACAGCAAGAAAGCTCAACCGTTTCAAGATTTCCGGAATACATATGGAAGTGTTTTTTGGCATAGTCATTGGCGTCAAAACCTTCTTTGCCGTCATACTCGGATACTTGAGAAAAATCCCGAGCCTCTTCATCCAAAATCTCAACCTTGCTCATTCGGTCAAGCCTTGTATGCATAAGGTTATCATACTTTTCATTGTTGGAAATAAGGTAATATCTGTCATTGGCCCAAACCAAGGCATAGGGGCTTAAAACAAAGCTTTTGGTTTCACCGGCACTTGTCATTCGCTTGGTAAGTTTGCGCTTGAAATAATCAAACTTGATTTTCTTTCTTTTTGAAATTGCCCGATTGACGGCATCAACGGTGTAATAAAGCTCTTCGTTTTCACTCTTGTTTTCTATAACATTAGAGCAATGCTCTTTTATTGTTAGGGCTTGGTTTAAGCTCAATTGTGCAAAAAGCTTTTCCAAGAGCTCTGCTTCTTTTTTCAGACTGATGAAATTTGCTGCCCTCACAGCGTCCAGTAAAAGCCTGATTTCGGGGACCTCAAAGCTCCTACTGGCCAAGAAATATCCCTTTTTGGGTGATTTGGCACTGATTATATCAAGCCCGAAAGCTGTCAAACAACTGATATCGGCATAAATGGATTTCCTCTCGGCGCTGATGTTGTATTCTTCAAGTTTTTGGCAAATGTCCACAGCAGAAAGTATGTGATTTTCATCGGAATGATGCCACAAAATTTCAAGCACTGCCAAAAGCTTAATCTTTGACCCCGGCCTTTTTGACATGAGAAACACCACCTATTTCAAATTTGCCATATACCTTTCAAAGAACCATTTTTTTATTAATGCTTTGCAGGGTTGCCTCATCAAGTTTTACAACTTGCCTGTCATAGGTAAACAATCCGTTCACTTCATTTTCAACATCGCTTACTTGGGTATAAACACTGGCGCTTAAACCACTTTTTATTAGGGGAATTACTTGTTTTTCAAAAAGTTTTTTATAAGCAAGTGTAAGGGCCTGTTTAGTTTTGTATATTCGGTAGCCAAAAGCCTTTTTCTCATTCATGGTGTGCCCCTCAACCTTCATGCTGTAGCCGCCAAATTCACTGATTACAAAAGGCCTGCCATCTGGTGAAGGTTGCTTAATGGGCAAAACATAGCGGTGAATGCTTTGAAAATCAGGGCCCTTCTGGTCGTGCCAACCGCTGGCGTGGTCAACATGCCGGCTTTGGTCATATTCCTTCAGGGCTTGGCCGATTTCCTTGGCATCAAACTGCCCCCAGCCTTCATTGAAGGGGACCCAGCAAGCAATTGAAACACAGTTATAAAGGTTGTCAACCATCTCATAAAGCTCTTGCTTAAAAGCTTCCCGCATGGTCTTGTCCTGCCGCTTAAATCGTTTATAGGCATTGTCTTTAACATTCACACCCAGTATGGGCAGAACACCTGCCATGAAATGGCCGATGTAAGCGCCGCCGTTTGGCATGTCTTGCCAAACCAACATGCCAAGCCTGTCACAATGGTAATACCACCTTAAAGGTTCAACCTTAATATGTTTGCGCAACATATTAAATCCAAGCTCTTTACATTTCTCAATATCGTAAATTAAGGCAGCATCATCGGGCGCGGTTAAACCGCCTTCTTGCCAATAGCCTTGGTCCAACAAGCCATTGTGAAAATAGGGTTCGTTGTTTAAAAACAAGCGGGGAAAGCCTTCCTCATCTTTATCAATGCTGAACTTTCGCATGCCAAAATAGCTTTTCACCTTATCCAGCGGCTGCCCGCAAGCATCTAAAAGTTCGAGGGTTAAGTCGTAGAGGAAGGGGGATTCCGGGCTCCAAAACTTGGGGTGGGGGATGTCTAAATTCTCATCGGGGCCTATGATCTTTACTTGTTTGCCAAGGCCTTGCCCTTCAATAGTTGCAACAATTACAACAGGGGAGTCATCATTGACAAAAGTTTTTATGTTGACGCAGGACTCGTCAATGTTTGGCAAAACTTTTATTCGGCTGATGTGTGTGGGGCTGACAGGTTCCAACCAAACACTTTGCCAAATGCCCGAAGTCGGTGTATACCATATTCCACCCGGTTTTAAAACCTGCTTCCCACGCGGTTGCCCGGCACAATCACTGGGGTCGTAAACCCTAACAAGCAGCTCATTTTCCCCATCCCTTAAAAAATCGCTTATATCAATTGTAAAAGGGTTGTAACCGCCGCTGTGGCCACCCGCTAAAGAGCCGTTGATGTAAACCTTGCAAAGCCAATCAACCGCACCGAAATGCAAAAGAGCCCTCTTGCCGGCAAAACGCTCATCCAACTCAAAAAAACGCCTATACCAAAGCCTGTCTTTTGCCAACAAAGTTTTACCGACACCCGACAGTTCACTTTCAATGGCAAAGGGGACCAAAATCTTGCCCTCAAACCGGGTTGGTAATTCTTGCTGATTGCCGGTGATTGTATAATCATACAGGCCGTTTAGATTCATCCAGTCTTCACGCTCAAGTTGTGGACGAGGGTATTCGGGGAAGGGGCAAGGGTCTGTCGAAGCTTCAAAGCGATTATTATCCATAGCAAAAACCTTTCTTTCAAAATCATACATATATATACATATTACACGGCCTTACTTGTAAATGTCAACCTAAAATAAAGAAAAAGTGATAAAAATCACAACACTTTGACCAAGAAATGCGAAATTAACAAAAAAGGGGACAATAAAAGAATATTTCAGGCTTAAAATTGTGGCTTGCAAGCTTTTATGGACTCTGTTATAATTACGCAGGCTAAAGTTGCCTTAAAAATTCTATAGGCGGGTATGGTGGAATTGGCAGACACGTTGGATTTAGGATCCAATGGCCGTGAGGCTATGCAGGTTCAAGTCCTGTTACCCGCACCAAAAGCGCTTCCTATTCTTTGGATAGGGAGCCTTTTAAGTTTTTGATGAAAGCAAAAAGTATAGGCGAAATTGGGTGCGTTTGGCATTGTTAAAAATATAATCTCCTGATATAATTAATTATCAAATTTAAAACTCTGATGAATCCTTTATTTGTGGGTGAGGGCATTGAAAGAAATTAATCTTAATCTTGAACGCCAAATAGCCAAAGAAGATGAGAAAAAATATCTCTTCCTTCCCTTTGACATTCCGGAAAACACCGAATATTTCACAATAGATGTCAGCTTTGAAGGCGAAGGCGCCGGTTCCAATGTAACCGATGAAGAGAAAAATGTTATAGACTTTGCCCTTATGGATGAAAACGGTGACGATGTCGGTGCCAGTGGCTCAAACACACGTTCAATCACAGTTGGGCTTGCTTATTCATCGCCCGGCTATCGCAGGTGTAAGCCGCGAGGAACTTGGCAGATTATTATTGGTTGCTATCAAGTTAAGGCCACAGGATCCAAGGTATCTTATAATGTGAATTTTAAGCTCAAGCATTTTCGCTATTTGCTGGGAGACTTACATACACACACCAGGGGCAGCGACGGTGTCTTAACTCCGGAAGAGCTTGCCGCAAAGGCTGTTAAAAAAGGCTTGGACTTTGTTTTTATAACCGACCACAACAATTCAACACAGGACACGCCCATCCCCAAGGTGAAGGATTTGACTGTGGTAGAAGGCTTGGAACTGACAAATTATAAAGGCCATATCAATTTATTGGGGCATGAAAAACCTTATGACGGTACATATGCAGTTAATAATATAGATGAATTAAACCAAAAGTTAGACCAGGCCAAAAGCAGGGGAGCCATGCGGGTTTTAAACCATCCATTTTGCTTTATGTGCCCAATCTTGTGGGACTTTGACCAAATAGACTACGACGCTATTGAAATTTGGAACGGGCCTGCTGTCAGGAAAGATATGTTAGCCCTTGACTGGTGGCAAAAAGAGCTTGAAAAGGGCAAGCAAATTCCGGTAACGGGCGGGTCGGACTACCACCGTGATTATTATGTAACCGACCTTTTAGCTTCACCAACTACCAGGGTTTGGGCCGATAGTAACGACAAAGAAACCCTCTTGGAAGCCATTAAAAAGGGTAAGATGGTAATCACAAAAGGCCCCGACACAACAATGCTTGACATCAGATGCGGCCAATACACAGTCGGTGACAAAATAGCTTTGGATGAAGACAAAGCACTGACCATTAGTGCCAAAGGGATGAAAAAAGGTCATGTTTTGCAGGTCTTCACCCAAGAAGGCCTGGTTTTTGAATATGAAAATAAAAAAACGGGCGACTATGAATATTCAATGACTGTTAGAAATAAGGGTTTTGTCAGAGCGCAAATTGTTTATGAAAAAGGCTTTTTTGCCAAACTTTTGCACAAGCTTGTTTTAAGCACATTGTCTAAAGAAGAGGCTAAAAAAGATATACCGCCCTTGGTCTATGCCCTTACAAACCCCATATACTTTTACTAAACATTAACTTGAGGTGAAAATTTGGAAAACACACAAACACAAATACTTAAAGCCCCCTCGGTTGCGGGGAGGCTCTACACTTCGCCAAAAGAAAGGTTATCCTTTTATATAGCCTCATTTTTTCGTGATATGTCTTATGCCGTTTTGGGCTACTTGTCTTACTTTTATATTGATATTTTGGGCTTAACCGGCGTAGCTTTATCGTTGATTATGGTTATAGGCCGCCTGTGGGATGGGGTAAATGACCCTATTTTGGGCGTTTACTTTGACAAACGGGCCTCGCATGAAGGCAAGGCCATTCCCTTTTTTAAGAAGACGGGGATCCCGGGTGCCGTTTTACTTTTAGTAATGTTTTCGGCTCCCACCTTTTCGCAAGATCCAAAAATCAACATAGCTTTCAGGACACTTTTGGCTCTGGTTTCTTATATTCTTTTTGAAACTTTGCACACTTTAAACGGAACCGCCTTCATGACCCTTTACAATTCCATATCACCCAATGCACAAGAACGCAGCAAAATTATTTCGGTTGCTCGCATGTTTTCCACCATGGGGTCGGCGGTTGTGGGCGGTGTGGTGCCGATACTTTTAAGCTTTTTTGAAAATGATAATATTAAGGCCAAAACTTATATTTACTTCGGCGTAGCGGCATTTGTTGCACTCGGCTTTGTCTTTTACAACTATCTTATCGTGGGCAATGTAAAAGAGCGGGTTTTCTCAACAACGGGCAGCAATCAAAACATTACAGACATGTTCAAGGGTTTTTTCAAAAACAAATTGCTCTTGCTTTTAATGTTGGGCAACACCATTGGCGGGCTTATCAACGCAGGCAACACGGGGCTTTGGTTTTATACCTATAACCTGGGCAACCCCGCCCTACAAACCTACATTGGCCTGGCGGGTTTTCCAACTTTGCTTTTAGGTACCTATCTGGTGCCGAAACTTACCGAAAGGTTTGAAAAAAGGCAGATAGTTTTCGGCTGTGCCATATTCCAAATCACAATAAACATTTTATATATGATTTTAGGCTATTCAAATATTATGGTGGTTATTGCCGTAAGCTTGCTCAATACATTACCGGGTACAATTCGAAGTATTCTTTACTGGTCAATGGTGGCCGATACCGTGGATTATCTTGAATGGAAAACAGGGGAGCGCAATGACGGCATGATCTATGCCATTGAAGGCTTCCTGGCAAAGGTTGTGGGCTCAATTGGGGCTGTTTCAACCGCCGTAATCATTAAAGTTATTCATTTCGTGCCAAACGCACCGACACAAAGCCCCGCAACACTTAAGGGTTTGTTTTATCTGCCCTTGATAATTGCAAGCGTGAGTACGGTCTTGGCGGTTATACCTTATTTCTTCTATAATTATCCTCGAAAGAAGCAAGCAGAGGTAACGCAAATCCTCTTGACCAGAAAAGAAACAAATCAAGAAGTCGCGCAAGCGGCCGATGCTGAAAATTAAAAGAAATAAAACAATGGAGGAATTCTAATATGTTCAATCAAGTCGAAAAACCGCAAGCGGGCGAGAATGTTGCAACCATGGTGACAAGTTTGGGTGCTATCAAGATAAGGCTTTTTGCGGACTTGGTCCCCAAAACAGTTGAAAACTTTGCAACTCATGCAAAAAACGGTTATTATGAAGGCATAATCTTCCACCGAGTTATAAATGACTTTATGATTCAAGGCGGCGACCCTACAGGAACCGGCCGCGGCGGTGAAAGTGTTTGGGGTCAATGTTTTGAAGACGAATTTGTGCCGGAACTTCGAAATTTGCGCGGCTCGCTTTCAATGGCTAACGCAGGCCCCAACACCAACGGCAGCCAGTTCTTTATTGTGCAGGCGCAGGAAGGTACACCCTGGCTGGATTTTCGCCATAGTGTATTCGGCCAAGTTTATGAGGGGATGGAAGTTGTGGATGCAATTGCTGCCGTCCCGGTGAATGCTATGGACAAGCCTCTTGAGGATGTTAAAATCCTTTCACTTGAGATAGAAAAAGTTGAATAGTTGAATAAAAGGAGGAGTAAAATTATGTCAAAGAAAAACATTTGTCTTAAAACTGTCGGTTTAGCCCTATCGCTTATGTTGGTCTTCCTACTTTCCTTTTCGGTTTTTGCAACGGGTGCAATTCTGATAAAAGCTGACCGCAAAGAAGCCAAAGCAGGTGAAAGTGTAAGCATATCCATTAGCCTGTCACCCGATTCCGGTGTCGCGGCACTGGACTTAAAAATCAAATACGATAATACAAAACTTAAGTTGGAAAATTTTGATGAAAAAGTAAGCGCATTGGGCGGTCTTGGCTCGGTAAATGAAGCAGGCACTGTGGAAGGTGAAGATCGTTCACTTATTAATGCTTCTATTGTGCATGCGGAAGGAATCAATAGCGCAGACCCGATACTTGACCTAAACTTTACTGTTTTAGATGATGCTTCGGGCTTGGCTGAAGTTGAGCTTGCAGTAGAAGAAGACCAAATTTATAATGCTAATCACGAAAAACTTGACTTTAAGACTGAAAACGGCGGAGTTGAAATAAAAACCGGCTCTAATGCTACGATTAACGGTAATCTTGCGAATATTTTTACTGCCATTACCGCAGGAGCATCAATTTTAATTCTTATAGTCGGCGCCATCTATATCTATAGGAAAAAGAAATCGATTAAATAAGCAGGTGTTCTTATGAACTATGTATTTAATAAAAAAATAAGGAATAAGTTTCTGCAAAGATTTTTAGTGCTTGCCTTAACTGCATTACTTATTCTGCCTCTGTCTGTCTTTGTTTTAAAGCCAAGGGCTGTTTCGCCCATGGAATACACTGTCTCCAAAGTTTCGGGTAAGGCGGGGGACACGGTCGAAGTAAGCGTTAACATAAGCCCTAATTCGGAAGTCGGAGCCATGAGTTTTGATTTAAGCTATGATAAATCAAAACTCAAATATGAAAAAAACGAATACAACACGACCACCGGTGCTATGATTACGGTCAACCCTGATTATAAAGCCGGATTTCGTCTTGTCCTTATCCATGCCGGCGGTCTCTCTTTCGGCGGCCCACTTTTAACCGTGGAATTTAAAATATTGCCGGGTTGGTCGGGAAAGACCGATTTAAAACTTAGTGTAGAAGAAAATTATCACTACAAAAGCTACGATGAAGTGCCCTTCACCGTCAAAAACGGATCGGTGAGCGTCAGCGGGGGAACAGGGGACACTACAACTACTCAAAGGCCGACAACCACCAAACCTACGACTACCAAGCCTACGACCACCAAGCCCACAACAACTAAACCAACCACAACTAAACCGGCAGCGACAAAACCTACAAGCCCCGAAACCGTGACAACAAAGGGTGAAAAAGCAAGCCAAAAAGATAGCCAAGCCTTTGAATGGGTTACTGTGCCGGATTCAATTTTAGACAAAATTTTTCCGGACAAGGCCAAGCCAAAACCCACGGACTCACCGGAAACACACACACAAGCAGATAAAAATATAAAAACCACTATAGACAAAGACGAAGAAGGGAAGGGAAAACCCCTTCTAAACGAAGAAGAAAAACAAGAACTCATTGAATACCTTGAAAAAGAAAGCATTCCGGTCTCAATTGCCGATGACGGCAGTATTTATATTCAAGAAGAAGGGGAAGGCACCGAACCCGAAAGCACTACCGAACCCTCGGGTGACTCTTCCTTGGTTGGTGATGAAAGCGATGCTGATTCTAACGAGCCCGGTCGGTCCACCCAAGGCTATAAGTTAGCAGCGGTCTTTGCCGCTATATCTGTTTTAGCTTCGCTTATCGCAGTTTCGATTCTGTTGAAAAAAAGAAAATCAGCCTAAAAAGTAGACAAAACTCTTGTTTTCAATTATTATATTCGTGAGTGATGGGCTTCAAGGTGAAAAAGTGACCTTTGTTATATATATTACCGGGGGGAAGATTGCATGAGAAAGTTGTTAGCTATAGTATTAGCTCTGGCCCTTACCCTTACTGCTGCTTTTCTTGTTCTTAAAGTCAGTGACAACCCCACAAAGCAAATTGTGGGTAAGTGGACTAACGCAAACACTAACTTTACCCTTCAGTTTGAAAAGGGCGGGGTCGCAAAATTCCCGGTGGAAGCCTTTGATATTGAGTTTGGTTACGAAGGCGATGTGGAAGGCAGCTACACGATAGACAAGGCCGACAAAAAAATCACCTTTAGTTTTTCCTTCTTGGGTCTGGATTATGACTTAACATATTTTTTCAACATAAAAAACGATGCGCTTACATTGAGAAAACAAAGCGACTCCGAACCCAATGTCTACCTAAAATCTAAATAAATTATTTACTCATAAACTAAAGCTCCCTCAAGTCAAAAAACTTGAGGGAGCTTTTTCTTTTTGATTTTATCTGATTTTACTGGTACATCCTTATCATCTTCTTGATGATTTTGAGTGTGTTCTTTTGGGCCCAAGCTATGGCCTTGTCTTTCTCATTCATTGCATAATCATCTTTGTCAAGCAGGCCTTCAAGGTATTCTTCAATGTCTTCAACCGATTTGTTTTCGCGAATGTCATCGATGTATTGGAAGTTGTTAGCATCGTTTTTAACCATGTACATCAGGTGGTAGCCGTATGAAGTTTCAACAATTCCTGAATCACCGGGCTTTTTTGTGGAGTCGAAACACCAATTTTCAAAAGGGGCAACCATGGACCCGATGGCAACATCTTCATAAAGACCGCCGTTTTCGGCAGAACCGGGGTCGCCCGAGTCGGACTTGGCAAGTTCGGCAAAACTATCTTCGCTCTTATCGCCTTCCTGCCATTCTTTGTAAAGCTTTTCAGCCTTGCTCTTGGCATTGGCCTTTTCTTCGTCTGTCGGTTCTTCACTTTCGGAATTTTCATCTAAGAAGGATACCAAAACATGCCTGACATCTACCTTGATGGGGGGCGCCTTTAGGGCGGTTACCAAAAGAACATGGCAATCACCGTCTTCATCTTGGAAAACCTTTTTGTCACCCACAAGTCTGTCTTTGGCAAAAGCCCAATCAGCGGCATCTTCGTTGGCTTTTTGCGAAACAGCTGCTTTTGTTTTATGAAACTGCATGGTATCTTCATCGGCGTCATAAATTTCGCCTTCCATAAGCTCTTTGTTCTCTTTGGCGGCCTCGACGAAGGAAGCGTTATCCGAAACAGTTGCCAACATTGCGTCGGCCTTTTCTTTTGCTTTCTTTGCTTCGGCTTTTTGGCGGTCTGCAAATTGTTCTTCTGTTTCGTCTTCTTTGGCATCCAACATCGGGGTTCTTATACTAAAGATACGCAAGCTCATTACATCGTATTCGTCCCTGGCTTCTTTGTAAAGGGCTTCAATTTTATCATCGGTCAAAGCATCTTTAAATTCTTCTAACTTGTCTTCGTTGAACCTTGCAACGATAGATTCTTTTTCCAATTGTTTGCGTAAGAATTTTTCATTAACACCCTTGCCGTAAGAAGCCCTGAGATAGGCGTTAAGGGAAAAGCTCTGCTTGGCAGCCGATTCACGCAACTCTTCCATTTGTTCGTTTAATTCTTCCCGCTCTTCTTCGGTCAGCGAATATTTTGCCTTGTCGAGCGATATTGCTTCCTTGTACAAGGCTTCATATTGTTGTGCGCGGTCTAAAGCAGACCGGCTCAGGTAATCGGCCCAGGTTTTTATATCGCTGTCTTCATCAGCTTGGGGGTAGGCTTGCTCATCGGGTGAAATGCCGGTTTCAAAGCCCATAATGTTTTGCCCATATTGTTGCTCAAACTGGCGGGCCTGGCCTACGGTGTAGTTGTAAGTGAGAATGTAGTAGTAATTGTAGTCACGCGCGCTAACCTTGCTGTTACCAACCGTCATTACTGTGACAGCTTTTTCAACGGTACCGGTCATGCTCAAAACATTCCACACAGCAAAAAAGGCAATAGCAAGCACCAAGGCTATAGAAAGCGTTTTTTGAACAAGCTTTTGAGCCTTTGCGGTTTTGCCGGCATTCTTTGCCCTGGCCTTGGCGGCTTTGGCAAGCCTTTCCTTTCTTTCCTCGCGGTAAATTTCAGACTTACTTCTGTTGTCATTTTTAGCCATAAAAATTTTCATCCTTTTCAAGTGTTTTTTGCAGTTAATCTGCTCTTAACAACGCATATTATACTATACTAAAACTGTTTTTATTACAAGAGCTTGTTTTAGGATAACCATAAAGATTTATAAAATAGTCGGTCGGGGGCGGATTTGACCTTTTGGAAAGCCTCAAGGTAGGGTGAATTTTGCGGCAAAATCCGATGAGTCCAACTCAAATACCCGCCCTTTGAGGTATTGGAAGGCAGGGTCGGCTTGGGAAAAATTAAAAATCAGCTTGTAAGAAAGCAAGGCGAGGGGGCTCGTTTTGTCGGTCTTTTCTTTGGGCCTATAGCCGTATTTTATGTCACCGATGATGGGGTTGCCCAAGTTGGCCAAGTGCACCCTAATTTGATGACTGCGCCCGGTTATAAGTTCAACTTCAAGCAAGCTTTGACCCGGGACTTGGGCTAAAACCTTATATTTGGTCTTGGCTTTTTTAAAATCTTTGTTTTGCGCTTTCGCACTCTTCTTAATTTCAACCTTGTTTTCTTGCCGATCTTTAATCATGGCATCTTCCAGGGTATCACTTTCTTTGGCTAAAGAGCCTTGAACGGCACAAAGATAAAAGCGCCTGATTTCACCCGAACGCATTTTATGATTTAAAAAACGCAGGCAAGCGGCATTTTTTGCGGCGATTATCAGACCCTGTGTGTTTCTGTCCAAACGGTTTACCAAAGCGGGGGTAAAAGACATTTCTTTTTCGGGGTCATAATGCCCGCTTTCATATAAATACTTTAAAATCCTGCTTGAAAGAGTGTCCCTGTATTCATTTTTATCGGGATGGCTCAAAAGCCCGGCAGGCTTGTTGGCTATAAGAAGGTTTTCATCCTCATACACAAGGTCAAGTTCCGCCGATGCCTTTAGAAAATCAAGGCGGTTTTTAGCCGAAAGCAAAAATTCGTCCTTAATATAAAGTTCCAGCAAGTCACCTTCAGCTAAAACTTGAGAAAAATCAGCTCTTTTGCCATTAACTTTGATATGGCGCGTTCTGATAAAACGGTAAGCAAGGGAAGGCGGAAGAGCAGGGAAACTCTTGGTCAGAAACTTATCCAACCTTTGCCCCGCGTCATTCTTTTTAATTTTAAATGCTTTCAAACTATCACCCAATCTCAATCTGTCACAATCAATTATAACACATCAATCTACTTTTAAAAATGACATAAATAGTGTATAATCAATGGGATAAAATTACTAATCGGGGGGCTAAATATGTTAAAGCAAGAGCAAATTATTGAAATTTTAAAAGAATCGGGCGTTTTGATGGAAGGGCACTTCCAACTTACTTCCGGCAGACATAGTGATAAATACCTGCAATGCTCAAAAGTTTTTAAAAACACAAAATACAGTGAAGCTCTTTGTTCAAGCTTGGCCGAGCTTTTCAAAGATGACGGGGTTGAGCTTGTTATCGGCCCGGCCCTTGGGGCTGTGCAGATGGCTTACGAAGTCAGCCGCCATACAAAAACAGAAAACTTCTTCACCGAAAGGGACGAAGACGGCAAAATGACCTTGCGCCGCGGCTTTGTCATTGAGCCCGGGCAAAGGGTTTTGGTTGTTGAAGATGTTGTTACCACAGGCGGGTCTGTTAAGGAAGTTATTGAGCTTATAGAAAACCTGGGCGGCCTTGTTGTCGGTGTCGGGTCTATTGTTGACAGAACAGGCGGCAATATTGATTTTGAGGTGCCTTACAAGGCAGTTTACACAGCAGATGTCAGCTCTTGGGAGCCGCAAGATTGCCCCATTTGCAAGGAAGGCAAGCTTGAGCTTGTAAAACCCGGCAGTCGCAAAATTTAGTTACAGCAGCTTTTTGGAGTCAATATGGGTAAATTTATTCTTCATTCACCCTTCAAGCCCACCGGTGACCAGCCGGGGGCTATTGATGCCCTTGTAGCGGGGCTCAAGAAGGGTGATATGGAACAAACACTTTTGGGTGTAACGGGGTCGGGCAAAACTTTTACCATGGCTAATGTTTTGGCGCGTGTAAATCGCCCGGCCTTGGTCTTGGCCCATAACAAAACCCTGGCCGCTCAATTGTGCAGCGAGTTTAGGGAGTTTTTCCCCGAAAACGCCGTGGAATATTTTGTTTCATACTACGATTATTACCAACCCGAAGCCTACATCCCCAACACCGACACCTATATCGAAAAAGACTCATCCATAAATGATGAGATTGATAAATTGCGTCACTCGGCCACATCAGCCCTGTCCGAGCGGCGCGATGTTATTATTGTGGCAAGTGTGTCATGCATTTACAGCCTGGGTAACCCCATAGACTACCGTAATATGGTTATATCGCTCCGCCCCGGTATGCAAAGGCCGCGCGATGAAATAACGGCAAAACTGGTCGAAATACAATATGAACGCAATGATATAAACTTCACCCGCAATAAATTCAGGGTACGAGGGGATGTTATTGAAGTTTTCCCGGCATATTCAAATGAATATGCTTACAGAATTGAGCTTTTCGGTGACGAGATTGAAAGGATTAGCGAAATTAATGCCCTGACGGGCCAGGTTATTAACAATTTGTCTCACTTGGCTATTTACCCGGCCTCACACTATGTTATTCCGCCCGATAAATTAGAAAAAGCCCTTGAAGACTTAAAGAAAGAAATGGCGGAAAGAGTCAAGTTCTTTACCGAAGAAGGCAAGCTATTGGAAGCGCAGCGCATTAAGACAAGAACAGAATATGACATTGAGATGCTGCGCGAAACCGGCTTTTGCAAGGGGATTGAAAATTACTCGCGTGTTATGGCGGGTCGGCCGCCGGGTTCCGCACCCTTTACCTTGTTAAACTATTTTCCCGAAGATTTCATACTCTTTGTTGACGAATCCCATGTCAGCTTGCCCCAGGTGAGGGGAATGTACGCGGGGGACAAGTCGCGTAAGGACAGCCTTGTGGACTTTGGCTTCAGGCTTCCCTCGGCTTATGACAACAGACCCCTTACCTTTGAAGAGTTTTATGAGCGCACGGGTCAAAAAATATTTGTAAGTGCGACACCCGGCCCCTTTGAAAAAGAAAAAAGTGCAGCCCTTATCGAGCAGGTTATCCGCCCCACCGGCCTCTTGGACCCGGAAATTACGGTCAAACCGACAGAAGGCCAAATTGAAGACCTCATATCCGAAATAAATATCAGAAGTGAAAGGTCGGAAAGGGTTCTCTTAACAACCCTGACCAAAAAAATGGCGGAAGATTTAACCGATTACCTTGAAGATGCCGGTATAAGGGTGCGCTACATGCACCACGATATTGATACAATTGAGCGCATGGAAATAATACGGGATTTGCGCCTGGGCGAGTTTGATGTATTGGTCGGTATAAACTTATTAAGGGAAGGCCTTGACCTACCCGAAGTATCACTGGTTATAATTTTAGATGCCGATAAGGAAGGCTTTTTGCGTTCCGAAACAGCGCTTGTCCAAACAATCGGCCGCGCGGCCCGCAATGTCAACGGCCAAGTTATCATGTATGCGGACAGTGTAACCCCTTCCATGGAACGGGCCATAAAAGAAACCGTGCGCCGCCGTGAAAAGCAGGAAGCCTATAACAAGGCAAAAGGCATAGTACCCAAAACGATTAAAAAAGATGTGCATGACATTATAGAAATATCCGGCAAGTCGGATACGGAAAAATCCATTAAAAAAATGTCTGCGCGTGATCGTGAGCAACTGCTCAAAAAACTGACCAAAGAAATGAAAGCGGCAGCTCAAATTTTAGAATTTGAACATGCAGCCTACCTACGCGATAGGATTGAAGCTATCCGCAAGGGCAAGTAAATTTTGATTAGAAGAAAAACCGGAGGAAAAATTGCCACAAAAATATTTAACGGTAAAAGGTGCCCGTGAGCACAATCTTAAAAATGTCGATGTGAAAATACCGCGTGATAAGCTTATAGTTTTTACGGGCTTGTCGGGTTCGGGCAAAACATCCCTGGCCTTTGATACAATCTATGCTGAAGGCCAGCGGCGCTATGTTGAGTCCCTGTCGGCCTATGCCCGCCAATTTTTAGGGCAAATGGAAAAGCCCAGGGTTGATTACATAGAAGGGCTTTCACCGGCCATTTCAATCGACCAAAAAACAACATCTAAAAACCCACGCTCAACAGTCGGCACAGTGACCGAAATTTATGACTACTTAAGGCTTTTATATGCTCGGGTCGGGGTGCCCCATTGTACGGTTTGTTCCAGGGTTATAAGCAGGCAGACGGTTGACGATATTGTTGACAGAATAATGCAACTCAAAGAGGGCACCAGGTTCCAAGTTTTGGCCCCGATTGTTAGGGGGCGTAAGGGCGAGTTCGTCAAGGAGTTTGAAGCAGCCAAGCGCAGCGGTTTTGTGCGCGTAAGGGTAGACGGCCATATGTATGAGCTTGGTGAGCCCATTAAGCTTAACAAAAACCAAAAACACAACATAGAAATTGTTGTTGACAGGCTCATAATGCGTGATGAATTAAGGGGGCGCTTGGCGGATTCGGTTGAAACCGCCACTTCTTTGGCCGGCGGTCTTTTGCTTATTGATGTGATTGACGGCGAAGAGATGCTCTTTTCACAAAACTATGCCTGCCCGGAACACGGTGTCAGTGTTGAAGAACTCACGCCGCGCATGTTCTCTTTCAACAGCCCTTTCGGCGCTTGCCCAACTTGTTCGGGCTTGGCTGTTTTTATGAAGCCCGACCCGGATTTAATTATCCCCAACAAGAATCTTTCTTTACGCCAGGGGGCAATAGTGGCCAGCGGTTGGTCCGCTGCGGATGACAGCACCATCGCCGGAATGTATTACGAAGGCCTGGCCGAACACTATGGTTTTTCTTTGGATACACCGGTTAAAGATTTGCCAAAGAAAGCCTTGGACGCCGTCTTGTACGGAACCAAAGGCAAGAAGATAAAAGTAAAACGCCGCAAGGAATACGGCAGCGGGTCCTATGAAGTTGAGTTTGAGGGGATAGTAAACAATCTTGAACGCCGCTATACCGAGACCGGCAGCGAATCGGCACGAGCGGATGTGGAACAATACATGGCCACAAACACTTGCCCGGACTGTAAGGGAGCGCGCCTGAAAAAGGAATCCTTGAGCGTTACGGTAGGGGATATAGGGATTCATGAATTTGTAAGCAAGCCCATAAATAAGGGAATTGAATTTTTAAACAAACTTGAGCTCAGTGAGCGTGACAGTGCCATTGCCTCTTCAATTGTTAAAGAAATAAGTGACAGAATGAATTTTTTGGCCAGTGTCGGCCTGGATTACCTGACCTTGGCGCGTTCTTCGGGCAGCCTGTCCGGGGGTGAAAGCCAGCGCATTCGCTTGGCAACACAAATCGGGTCTTCCCTTATGGGCGTTCTTTATATTTTGGACGAGCCCAGCATAGGGCTTCACCAGCGTGATAATGCAAAACTTTTGGAAACGCTTAAAGACTTGAGGGATTTGGGCAATACACTTATTGTAGTTGAGCACGATGAAGACACCATAAGAGCGGCAGATTATATAGTGGACATAGGTCCCTATGCAGGGTCCCACGGAGGTGAGCTGGCTGTCTCTTATACACATCT
>LSQX01113359.1_pt1 | contig 16400 bp, 17 predicted proteins | sample 654561 | NCBI WGS metagenome assembly LSQX01 (sample SAMN04489861, study PRJNA283612) | anaerobic digester metagenome | isolation source: 4 biogas reactors fed with cattle manure at either 37C or 55C with and... | place: Denmark: Kongens Lyngby | collected 2014 | reverse complement strand
ATTTTTCAAATGGTAGTTGAAAACTAAAGTCAGTTGTCATAGTAAGTGCAACGGTAAGGTGTTCATATCTTAAATCTCTCATCTCAAATGCAACGGTAAGGCACTCAGTTCTTGAAATTAATTAAAAACATTCTTTCATTTCTCATTAATAAAACCTCAAAGTCGCTCATTTTTTTGTAATAATCCTGAAAAAGTCGCTCATCTTTTTGTAATAATCTTGAAAAAGTCGCTCATTTTTTTGTAAACTACTTGATAATCCCTGCTTAGAATGCTAATATTTTAGTAAACTGGTTTGAGAGGTATGAATAGTGAATTATCTTAGACGAAAAATAGATAAATATCTAATTGATTGGAAAAACAATGCTAATAAAAAACCATTAATTGTTAAGGGTGCACGACAAGTTGGAAAAACAGAATCCATAAAAAGATTTGCGCTTCAGCATTACGCAAATGTTATCTACATAAATTTTGTTGAAGAGCCAATTTATAAAAACATTCTTTCTGATGGTTATAAGGTAGATAGTATCATTAAAAACATTTCGCTAATAGATACAACCAAACAATTCATTCCTCAAAAAACACTAATATTTTTTGATGAATTACAAGATTTTTCCAATATGGCGACTGCTCTAAAATTTTTCAAGATAGATGGTCGGTTCGATGTGATTTGTAGTGGTTCTTTGCTTGGTTTGAACTATAAGCAGATAGAAAGTAATAGCGTAGGATATAAGGTTGATTATGAAATGACATCACTTGATTTTGAAGAGTTTTTGTGGGCTAAGGGGTATCAAGATGATGTGGTTGATGATATGTTAAAACATATGAGTGGACTAAAACCATTTAGTGATGTTGACATGGTTGTTTTTAACAATTTGTTTTTAGATTATTGTATTCTTGGAGGGATGCCTGCAGTTGTAAATTTGTATATTAAAAACCAGACATTTACGGACACTCTTGAACTACAAAAGCAGCTTATTCAAGATTACAAAGAAGATATTCGTAAATACGTTGATGGCCTGGACCAAACTAGGATATTAAATGTGTTTAACCATATTGCTCCACAACTTGCCAAAGAAAACAAAAAATTCCAGATTACTAAAGTCGCAAAAGGAGCACGTTTTTCTAGTTATAGAGGCTGTATAGAGTGGCTAAAAGATTCAGGTATAGTAAACATATGTTATGGAATGAATTTTCCAGAACTTCCGCTGAAAGGGAACTACGATGAAAGTAAATACAAATTATATTTTTTTGATACTGGACTACTAGTTGCACAACTAGATGATGAATCCCACCTTGACTTACGCGCAAATAAAAACCTCGGTGTGTACAAAGGCGCTTTATATGAAAATACTGTGGCAGAAGCGCTCGTAAAACAAGGATATTCCTTGTATTACTATAAGCGTGATGATTCTACTTTAGAGCAAGACTTTTTTGTTCGGGATATGGACAGTCTTATTCCTATCGAGGTAAAAGCTACCAGTGGTTCGTCAAAATCGCTAAACACTCTCATAACAAGCGACAGATATTCAGACATAAAGTATGGAATCAAATTTACTAAAGGGAATATAGGTTATAACGGAACGTTTTATACATTTCCATATTTTTGTGCATTTTTACTAAAAAGGTATCTGACAAAAAATGAAAATGCTTAGAAATTAATAAGCCAAAAGGTCAATGCATAAATGTGTATATGAATAAAGTAAAACATTTTAAGAATTGAAGTGTTTTTGTGTCAATTTACTTGTTACCCATAATTAAAAGATTGTGTTAGCAACAAAATTAGACAATAAGTTCGAAAAATGTTACATATGACAACATTTTATCAACATAAAAGTGTACCAAGTAGAATGTTTTTACAACTTGAGTTATATATCCCAGATGATGCTATTCGCTTTTCAGCTAAAAATTCAGGCGTGAAAAAGGTTGAGGCCACTTCAGCTTGTATGTGTATTCTGCATATAGACCGTACCAAAACTATGAAGTCATACTACATATTTTTAGAAAATAGAGAATGAGTATAGACACTAATAGTGCATTTTATTGTTGCTTCAAAATGAAGTTTATAATTTGTTTTTATGTTTGACATTATCTTTATAGTGGTGATATCATATTTAAGCATTTGCTAGGGGGTATAGCTCAGTTGGTAGAGCGCCTGCTTTGCAAGCAGGAAGTCATCGGTTCGAGTCCGTTTACCTCCACCAGCAGTTGATGGGCTGATAGCTCAGCCGGTTAGAGCGCACGCCTGATAAGCGTGAGGTCGGTGGTTCGAGTCCACTTCGGCCCACCATCAAAGGAGAAGGCTGATACAATTTTGTATCGGTCTTTTTTTATGTAACACGCAAATTAATGTGCTTTTGTACATCTGAAATCGTTGTTGTAACACTTATATTATTTGAGAAATTTTTGACCTGAATGCCATATCGTTAGATTTACATTAGGAACTGCAAGTTGCACTTAGTTTGAGAATTATTCGAGCCGGGGCATCTTAACATGAAACCTAATTGTTTTTAATAAAAATTACTTGAATTATGTGATATGTTGACTTTTATAATACACTTGGATAAAATAATATCAAGGTGAAAATATGATTTTTAAAATTAAGAAAAAGATTTACGAAATGAGACAGGATTACACTGTTAAAAATGCAATCGGAGAGGTTGTGTGCAAAATTGCGATGCTGCCTTCTGGTTTTTATTTTTATAACAAATTGGGGCTACAACTTGCACAAGTTACATTTCAAGATAATGCAGCCACACTGTCTATAGTAAAGAGCAATCCTACTTTTCCCGGTGCTGTAAAAATGAAAATCATGGGGCAAAATGATTTTAAATTTGTCACTAATGAGTTGGAAAAAGGAGATGAAGTATTTGTAAAAGCGGTCAAAGGGGCTAAAGCAAATAAATTTTCCATTTGGGGAAAGCCTAGCCAATATAACTTCGAGATTTATGACGGAAGTTATGTTGTTGCAAGTGTAGTGCCAGTTATGGGTAAGCCTAACTTTTACCAAATAAGAACAACAGAAAGCACAAATATCTTGTATGTTTTAATGATTTGCCTTGCTGCCGAAAAATTACACGCAGATCCCCAAAGTAAGATGATTTTAGTGTAAAACATAAGGCTAATGATAGAACCAAGGCTTATCTACAGCAAAACAACATTTGTACAAAATACGATTTAAAGGATGAAACTAATGTACCGTATCTGGTTTGGTGCGGTATTTTTTTATAAAGTTGCTTAAATATTCAGAAACCTAACACGCGCGCTATTGACAACTAAATATTACTCATATAAAATTAAGGTAATCTCTAGAACGTACGTGGAGACAATATGCGTAAAATTTTAGTGATGGTTTTAGCCATCATTGTGGTTTTGATGATTTCATTGACGGTCATAGCATGTGATGATGCTAAGGACCCATCTTTTGTTGAGTTGTCGAAAGAAGGGTCATATGATCTCTCGCAAAACAGCATTAATTTACAAAATGAAGAAACCCCAGCGGAAGTCAAATATATAATTTCATTTGAAACAGATTCCTCACAAGTTATTCCCAATATGGAGCTTTTGACAATGAGCGCATCTCAAGTGCCAACACTTACTAATGCAGTTAAGCCAGGATATCGTTTTGAAGGGTGGTACTTAACCGCTGAGTGCGTAGGTGCTAAATTAAATTTCCCATATACTTTTCATAAAAACACCACTCTTTATGCCAAGTGGGTTCCTAACGCGACTGTAAGGATAGGGACACCTGAGGATTTAATGGAAGTAAAAAATGATTTGGCTGGAAGTTACATACTCACAAGAAATATAGACCTTGCTGAATATGGTATATGGGAGCCGATAGGCGATAGACTAGAGCCATTTACTGGTGTGTTTGATGGAAACGGATATGTAATTAATAACATGAAAATAGAGGAGCTAGAAGAAGACGAAGAGTTTAACGAGCTTCCTATAGGCCTTTTTGGCAGAGTCACTGGGCATGTTAAAAATGTAACACTGACAAATTATAAAATAAAACTAGAAGGCGAAAAGTCTAGGTTTATGATTGGAGGAATTATAGGACATCTAGATGGTGGCTCGCTTTTATTTTCCCAATCAATAGGAACGCTGTTAAATTCAGAGATGTCATACAGGAAGAGGTTTGTAGATACGTTCTGGGTAACCGCAAAACCTTCAACTAAAGTGTCGCTAGGCGGGGCAGTTGGTAAGGTAGATAATAACGGTGTAGTAACAGGGGTATCTACTGAAGGAACAATTACCTCTTATTCGAATGCTATAGAAATTTATACAGGTGGAGTGGTAGGGCATGTAGTATCTGGCAGAATCACAGAGTGCAATTCTGCTGCTAAAGTTTATGGTAAAGCGGCAGGGGGACTTATAGGCTTAAATGATGGAAATGTAGATAGATGTTTTGCTTCAGGTGAAGTTAGCGGATCTTTATCATATCCATCGGTTATAGGCGGTCTTGCATCATACAATCAAACAAGCGGAACAATCACTCGTAGTTATGCAACAGGGGCAGTTCGTGGAAGAACCGCAGGTGGCCTTGTAGGTGTCAATAAGTTTGATTATGAAACTGCTATAGGTGGAAGAATTACTCATTGCTATGCAAAAGGAAATGTGTTTGGTTCGGAGTACGCAGGAGGTTTACTAGGCAGACACACATCAGATATCCCGTATTTCGGTTGGGATGATTATAGTGGATTAATTTTTGATCCAGTAGGACAAAATGATCGTCCTGGAATTTCTTTCAATGCCATATCTAATTGTTTGGCATTTGGTGATGTAACAGCAAATGCATCTGAAACAGTGTATGAAAAAACGTATGTTGATGACGAAGGCGTTGAGCACACTGAAGAACATAGAATACTAGGAGTTTTCTATTCAGTATTTGCAGGAGGCCTGGTCGGTCAGGCAAACGAAATATTAATAGGCAATTGTATTGCATTTGGCGATGTAAAAGGTATATCTCATAGGCAGTTAGAAGAAGACGGCGAGATTAATGCTAAAAACCCAGCTCACGTAAATAACTTTATTGGGCATTCTACTAACTCTACACAGCGCTTCCAACATGTGTATGCCATTGAGGGACAGGAAGTTAAGAGAAATGATGAAGACTATACCGACTACAGTACTGTTGCAACCATAACTTTTTCCGAGGTTAATGAAGGTGCTAGATTAGATGCGATGGGTTTTGATGACACAATTTGGGCACTGACAGGACTGAATATTGAGGGAGGCGTGTATCCCACACTACTGATGTAAATAATGTTTGTTGTTAATGTGGAAATAAATAAAGCAGATTATGTAAAGTGTAATCAGTATTACTTGAGACGGTATTTTGGAGTAAAAGAAATAATACTTCTATGCCTTTTATTTGCTGGTGGTATAGCATTGTTTTTTGCGTTTCAACAGATTTTTATGCTTATCATGAGCGGTATAACATTGTTTTTGACCGTACTTTTAGTAGTTATTTTTGTAGCCCTTGGCAAAAAACAATATAAACAGGAGTTTGTAGATAGAAATACAAAACTTTGGACCTTTACATTTAGTGAAACCGAGTACTCAATTGAAACTCATGAAAATGAGGGTAAGGATGCTTACAAAGAAATAAGGGAATACGATCAGGTAGATAGGATTGCAATACTTGAAGATAAAGGGATTATTTACTTTTATACCAGCCCAGCAACCATGTATTACATAAAAAAGGATAATTTACCTGACGGTGAGTTTGATAAATTAATTTCTTTTATGCGAGAAAAATTTAATCCTATGAAATTTAGAATGAGACAAAAGAAAATTTCACAATACCCTCGTAACATTTTAGGTCCAAAAGGTTAAAAATATAAACTTTCATTTTTTTGATTATAAAGCCACTTTCAATATATGAGTGGCTTTTTTACTCAAGTTTTGAAGTTGGTTAAAAAATAAATGCGACTATTTGACTAGTCGCATTGTGGTACGCCCTAAGGAGCTCGAATCCCTAACCTTTGGTTCCGTAGACCAACGCTCTATCCAATTGAGCTAAGGGCGCAAGTAATATAGTGATTATAATTTCTTTATGAAAAACTGTCAAATAAAGAACTTGGATAATATCATAAAATAAATGAGATAAGCGTGTGTGCTTAAACGATTGTAAATTAAACTCAAGATGATATAAGGCGGATTTGTGTTTTTTTGATTACAATAGTCAGACCGTATGATATAATAACTTTTAATACGCATAGCTTGATTTTGATATATGTAGTAGGTATTTAAAATGATTAATTTAACCGCAACAAATGATAAGAAAATTTTAGATGGCTTAAGTAATAAAATATTTGGTGTACCTTTTGATGGTGGCGTAGGGTATATATTGCAATTAGATGAAGAGGCTGTTGGCGTAGCAAAGGTTATTGTCAATCCCGATGTTTCCACGATTGTTTCAATTGGAGTGTTAAAAGAACACAGAAGGAAGGGGTATGGCGACTTTTTTACAAGAGTACTTCTGCATGTACTATCCCAGGTAAGTGCTTATTTAGTGGTAGGATATAAGTCCAAATACTTTACTCAATTTGGATTTAAAGATAGTTTTGATGAAATGTTTATGAAGTCAAAAGACATAGTATTTCCTTCGAAATGCCAGCACGACAAATAGTATAAATACGCATTTAGTGATGATAGTTAAGCAATAAACTAGAAAATACCAGCATGATAAATAATATTGTGTTAAGCAATAAAATAGAGACTAAAGTTCTAAAAAACAGATAAAGGATGGATGATATGACGAAAAAATATGAGGCAAACAATTTCATTGAAGAGATTATTGTAAATGATTTAGAAACAGGCAAGCATGATAGTATCGCGACAAGGTTTCCGCCGGAGCCAAATGGATATTTGCACATTGGTCACGCAAAGAGTTTGTCAATAAATTTTGGTATAAAAGAAAAGTTTAACGGTACTTGTTATTTGAGATTTGATGATACAAATCCTACTAAAGAAGAGCAAGAGTATGTAGACAGCATTAAAGAAGACATCAAGTGGTTAGGATATGTATGGGATAAAGAACTATATGCATCAGATTATTTTGAGACGATGTACGAATGTGCAGTTTTACTCATCAAGAAAGGTCTTGCGTATGTCTGCGAATTAACAGCTGAGGAAATTAGTGCAACAAGGGGAGATTTAGTTACTCCAGGAAAGGAAAGTCCGTATAGAAATAGACCAATAGAAGAGAGTCTAAAACTGTTTGCAGAAATGAGAGCAGGAAAATTTGCTGATGGCGAAAAGGTTCTAAGGGCCAAAATTGATATGGCTAGTCCAAATATGAATATGAGAGATCCGGTGTTATACAGAATTTTATTTGCACATCATCATAGAACAGGAGATGATTGGTGCATTTATCCAATGTATGACTTTGCTCATCCCATAGAAGATGCTATAGAAAAAATAACACATTCAATCTGTACTTTAGAGTTTGAAGACCATAGACCACTGTATGATTGGGTTGTTGATAATTGCGAGTTTGATCCAAAGCCTAGACAAATTGAGTTTGCAAGACTGGCTATACAAAATACTGTAATGAGTAAGAGGTTTTTGAAAAGTTTAGTTGATATCGGATATGTTACAGGCTGGAGTGATCCTCGCATGCCTACACTGAGTGGTATGAGAGAAAGAGGGTATCCACCAGAAGCAATAAAGGATTTTTGTAGTAGAGTGGGAGTTGCAAAGGCAAATAGCGAAGTAGAGCAACAACTATTGGACTTTTGCATAAGGGAAAACTTAAACAAAAATGCAGATAGAGCTATGGTTGTAGAACAGCCTTTAAGGGTAATTATTGACAATATCAAAGAAGGCGATGAGTTAGTGTTTTCCTCAATTAATAATCCCAATAATGAGAGTTCGGCATCCCATAATGTCATAATGACAAGAGAAATATTTATTGAAAAAACCGATTTTGAACTCGTTCCTCCACCGAAGTATCATAGGTTGGTGCCAGGCGGTAAGGTTAGATTGAAATCTGGTTTAATCATCCAACACAAATCTACGGAACTCGATGAAAATGGAGTGCCAGTAACGCTACACTGTGAGTATTTGGAAGGAACAGAAAGCGGGGGTCCAAATTCAGGTATGAAAGTGAAGGGCACGATACAATGGGTATCTTCCTCACATGCTGTTGAATGTGAGTTATACAATTACGAATCACTTCTTGTTGATGCAAAAGACGGCGTAACGGATTTCAGAGAACGCTTAAACCCAAACTCATTGAATATCATCAAAGGGGCTAAGGCTGAAGAGTTTGTAGCCGAAGGCGAGATAGGAAAAGTGTATCAGTTTATGCGAAGCGCGTACTACAAAAAAGCTGGTACTTTTGATGGCATAGTCAGGTTTTATAGAGTGGTTGAGTTGAGAGACACGTACAACAAAAAATAACTGACTGCTGTCATTTGAAGTCATATTTAGCACATAGTAAAAGCAACGCAACGGTTGTAAAGCCCCCAGCAGGGGCTTTTTTGTTGCTAGCTAGAACTAGTCGGGCGCGCGAGCGGGTTTGTAAAATAAATTTGTTGTTGCTTTATATCTCGCGTTTTAGTATAATATTTTTAATTGAGATTTTAGAGTACTTTAGTGTGCTCGGGGGACAAAGGAAAAGAGTTATGATTAAATGTAAATCTTGTGGGGAGATGAATGTAGACACCAATAAGTTTTGTGTTTCCTGCGGTAGTTCGCTTAGCGATGCGGCTAGTTTAGCGATGAAAGAAGCACTAGAGCAGGCCAAGAAAGGTTTCGAAAAAGACTCCCTAGTTTCAATTGACAGATCGCGTGTAACTTATGTTTGTACAGTTTGTGGGACCGTTAACAGCATAGACACAAGTAAATGTACCAAATGTGGAAAGCCTAGACCTAGAAGCGAGTTTGTAAATGCACTAAGAAGAATTAGGCAGGGTCAAGAATATAGCACTGCATTAGGAGAGTCGTTTGTTGAAGATGCTTCTGCAGAACAAACTCAAGCAGAAGTGCAGCCCGAACAGCCAATTCAACAGCCAATTCAACAGCCAATACAGCCTCAACAACCAATGGAGCTTCATAGAGTAGAAAATGTATCCATGTATGTAGGTGGTGGCGGGCAAGCCAACGCTGTTGTACAACCTTTTGTTATTGTTCCATTTGTAAACCCTAATCAAGAAATTTGGCAATCAAGACAAAACCAACTGTATAGGTTCCAACCATACACGCAAGCCGAAGTAGAGCAAATTAGAAAAGATAGAGAAGAGCAACAAAGAGCCTTACTAGAGGCGCAAAGGTTGCAGAAACTGCAAGAAGAGTATAACGACATGGCTGTAGTGGACGATGAAAGTGTCGCATATAGCAAGAAGACTAAGCCAGTTCGTATAGTCTCGATATTGATGATTATTATCGCCATTGCTACTATAGTGCTGGCGTACCCTATGAATATTTACAGGATAGGCTCTCAAGGCATGTTGCCAGTTTTCTATACTGAAGGAAAGCCTTCATGGTCAATACTAGTTTATGCTAATGGAATAGTGGAGTGTTTAAAAGGTCAGTTTGGGCTAGATATACAGTGGAATGGACTAGGATATACATATAGCGGACCTACTGATTTCATAGCGCCTGTTGCTTTCATAATGTATCTAATTTTAACACTAGTAATTTTGATTAGGAGCGCAGTAAGAGCTTTAAGTGGATATGCAAAGAGAAAGGGTTGGTTTTTACCGCTACTTGCTTTGCTTTTTTTCCTGACGGGAATCGTGGGCTTAATTCAAAAATATGCAGAATTTACCCTCGAAAGTATAAAAGCATTCCTAGGCGATGCTCAAATAGGAATGTATGTTTCTTTAGCATTAGCGGTGCTATTGCTCATAGTATCATGTTTTTGTCCAGTGAATGCGAAGGTTGTTCGCAACAAGAAGAATAGGTAAATATAATTATTCGGAGGAAGGAAATGGGAAAAAAGGCGTCCACACATAGTAGACAAGACCAACGTGATTTTGCTAGATATGGAACAAATTCGTATGTAATGAACAAAAGAGACATGTCTTCACCATACGTTGCTAATTACTATGCTGCTAAACAACAAAGACAACAGTATGTAGTGGCACAAAAGAACAGACCAATCAGAGGGTATGATCAATATGATTCAATCGAAAGTGGCAGAAATGTAGGTAAGGCAAAAACCAGACCTAAGGAATTGAGGGCAAAAAGAGGCGCTATTGTTATCATAATGCTGATACTGATGGTGGCATATGTTGCGGTTGCGGCATTATCTTTCTTCAATGTCCTCCCACAATATACTTCAATATTTGTTAAAAACCCTGGTGTGGTTATAGCGGCTCCTGCGGAGGAAGAAGAGACTGAAGAAGAAGCAGCGGAAGCAGCGGGCGAAGAGGCAACAGGAGAAGAAGAAACGACCGCTGAAGAGGAAACAACTGAGGAAGAATCAACCGAGGAAGCAATATCATTAACAAATAGAGACATTGTTATGGGGTTTGTAAAGTCATTTGTAGAAATGCCCGCAGAAGAATCCCATTTTTATAACGATGCTATGAGTATCGTAAAAGAAGCGGGTATCGTAAATAAGATAGCGTACTACGCACTACCGATAGCATATGTACTTGCGCTGCTAATAGCACTAGTTCAATTAGTAAGACTACTTATCGCAGCATTCACCCCAAAGAGAAGAAAGCTATTTATACTTGGCTCAATTCTGTTATTTGTACTGAATATAGTGGTGATAGCTACAGGATATATTTGGTCTGCAGGTACGAATTTTGCATATATAACAAACTACATTCCATTTATAGCTAAAGAATTGATTCCAATTCAACTAGGCATAGGTGGCTTGATATCGCTTGGCATATCACTATTGTCATTAATATTTAGTTTCTTTGCATATCGTAGCAAGAAAAAAGTGGGATAAGGAAGCGGAGGTAATAACATATGAGCAAGAAGAAAAGACTAGAAGAACAAAGAAGGCAAGAAGAGTTAGAGAGGCAAAGACGCACTGCGAAGGCAAAACCTACTGCAAGTTGGCGCCACTTAAGCACTAGGGGACCGGTACCTGTTGCTCCACCAGCAGACTTTATTCAATTGACACCTATTGTTCAACCTATCCCATTGGTCCCATATTCATCTCAACAACAACCTCTTGCTATGTTTGATGAAGATGATGACGATTACTATTATTAAGAGGATGGAAACAGTTGTTTAGACTAAAGGTTAAAAGTAACTAAGGTCGCGCATGTATGTGCGCAAACATTAAAATATTACAAGTTGAAAAGCATAATATCTTATGGTAAACTATTCAGTATGTTACGCGAAGGTATCGCTTTGTAATTAAAAACATATAACAAACATCAAATATTCGGAGGGAATATGGCACAAAAAAGACCGCAAGGACGCAGTAGTGGAGGGAATATTACTTTGCCTACTACAAATATAAAAGTCCCATATTCTGTTCAAGGTGCGCCCCAAAGAAGACCGGCCGCTCCTCCTCCACAGAGACAAAAACCGGCGGTTCCTGTCAAAAAGAGAAGAAGAAAAGAAAGATCTTACTTTTTCATAATGAGAAGAGGGGTTTGTTTTGCGATGTTATTACTAGCCCTATTATGGGTATTAATAATAGGATTAAATTATATAACCTCGGCTCAAATGATAAAGGCTCCAGCAGCGAATAAAATGCTTGAGACATATACTTCGTTTATGGTGCTCAGGGACCTAACCCCGCTCGATGAAAGGTTAGAGACGGAGTCGATGGTGCCTGTACTAGACGAAGATGGAAATCCAGTACTCGATGAAGAAGGCAATCCAGTTATGGAGCCAGAAATCGATGAAGATGGTAATGCGGTAATGATACCATATGAGGTAAAGACAAAATACGTATCTCTAATGGATCCTATATACGGTGCAATTTCAGGTCTGACTAAAAAACCTATGGTGGATGCAGAAGGGAATTCTCTTTCTCCGTATTATGACTTGATTGAAGCAAATATTAAAGGAACGGAAACAGAACTAGATGCACCCGAAGAGGGAAACACCGAAGAAGAGGGCGAGGGGGATATAGAAGCAGAAGCTGCAGAGGAAGAAAGTGGCGAGGAAGCTACTGAAGGTGAGGAAGAAGCTACTGAAGAAGAAGTTTCTGCAAAAGATGCGGATAAGATGTTCAAAATCGCTTCGATTGCATTCAGTTATTTCCCAATAGCGCTGATGGTAGCAGCACTGTTTGCTTTGATAATTGTAATACTAGCATTTCTATCTCTGTTTGGAAGAAGAATCTACAGAGGCTTTTTCATATTTGCGATAGTTATGGTACTAGTAGCTGTAGTAATGCTTGTTGGTGTTGTGGCAATGTCTGGAAGTTATGCGGGAGCTCCAAAATATGCAGAAGATGGTAGTGTTGTAAGTATTCTAGACTTCAGTAAGGTTGGAGAGGTGTTGACAGGTTCGTTTAGTCAGCCACCAGCAACAGCAATCGATCCGGAAGTAGATATTATTCCACTACAATTGGTATCTGGAGTAGGTGCATTAGCACTCGTCGTTCTACCAGTATTGATATTAATACTCTCACTTTTCACTAAGAAGAGAGTTCCATATAGCATATTTGATAGATAATATTCGTAATGGAGGCGGTTATGAGTAAAAAGAAAAGAAAACAAGCAGAACTAGAAGCTCAAAAGCAAGAAGTTAGAAGAAGTGCAAGACCTAGGGTAACATTTAAGGTTATGAATAATTGTGGTGTTGTGCCAGTTGCAAAACCAGCAGACTTTATCCAATTAACACCTGTTGTCCAACCATTGTCATTAGTGCCGTATTCCACTCAAGAACAACCTCTTGCAGAATTTGATGAAGATGACGGATATTATGATGATGATTATTAATGCACAAGCATTAAAATATTAATACCATAAAAGTAGGAGGAAAAAATTATGACTAAAAAAACCCAAATCGCTGAAAAACCAGCACCACCAACCATGCAGAGAAAACCTGTTGCAAAGAGCCAGCCAGTTGCACCACAAGGCGCAGGTCCAATGCAGTTAACACCAATTATTCAACCAATTGCTTTTGTTCCTTATTCAACACAAGAGCAACCACTCTATATGTATGATGATGTTCAGGAACAATATGATTATGATGATGATACTGAAGAAGTGGTAGTTGAGGAAGTGGTTGTAAGACGCAAGAAGAAGGCAAGTGGCGCATGTATAGCTCTTATCGTATTCTCGTTGATATATATAGCTCTATACGTTATATCTTACTTTGTAAAAGATTTTGCTTATATTGCTGCAGTTAATGATACTAGCGCTCTAGCACTTTTAATCAATGTGTTTAAAGCCGAAACCATTGTTTTTGACTCAGTTACAATAATTGCATTTGCAATTGCAGTAGGTGCAGTTTGTTGCTTATTAGTGCTAATTGCGAGTATAATTAAAATTAAGGGAGCAGGTGTACCGGCTTTTGCTAAGATATTTGCATTTTTAGGATTAGTTGTTACATTAGTTTCAGTGCTACTTGCACTATTACAAAAAGACACGATTACAACTAACTATGGACTATATGCATATGCAGCAATAGCTCTGTTAATCGTGATAATATCATTTCTATCAAAGAATAAAAAACAAGCAGCATAATATTTAATAATATTATTTGATTATTGCGGGGAAAGTATTGATAATATAAACAAAAGGGAGGAGAGAGTGTAGTTATGAGAAAGTGCAGAAGAAAACCTGAACCAATCACAGATGGTGTTGCAAGGACTAATGTTCCTACGAGACAACCACAGGTAGGACCATTTCCGCTTATGCAAGTACCAGCACAAACGATGGTAATGCCAAACACAAGTTCATTTGAGGTAGCATCGAATGGAATGCCTATGGGTCTTCCAACATATACTTCAATTGATGAATATGGTCGTGCGTTTGCACCTGCTATGCACTACGGACCTCAACCGAACAGCGCGCCTGTACCAGTACCCAAACCCGCAACGATTGTGCAATTAACACCAATTGTAGCCCCCGTGAACTTTATCCCCAATTACGGTGGCGGTGAACAAGAATAAAGAGGTCAGTTATGGAAAACAGAAAAAATGCAAACCAAAGTATGGTGGCAGCCAGTCCGCAAATAGAGAGTGACAGATGGGTTCCAGTGGATGAACAGTCTTTGGGATTTTCACTTCCACCAATACCATCAAAATCACCAGTAGTAGGACCGGATGGAGCAATTTACCAAGTAGGTGAATCTGTAGAACTAGCAAAAGTTGCGAGTAATTCAAACAATGCCGTTCCAGCTCCTTCGTCAATAGTACAAATGCCTGCTATAGTACAGCCAATAGCATTGGTACCCTACACTTCACAAAATCAGCCAATGTTACAGTACGATCCTTATTCAAGGCCTGTAGAGCCACAAGGGGCTCCAAAGTCTCCTGTATATTACAAAAAACCTTATAGAGGAATCAGCGCTGTAGCTATTATATTGAGTTTAGTAGGTATTTTATTGTTACTTCTATTGTCAGTTGCAGTTTTTCAAGCAAACGATATGAGAGAAGGCTTTAAACTAAATGGAATAGGTGCCATAAAGTCAATTGCCGATGTGTTTGGTGTAGATACTGGTAGTGAGTATGCAAAAGCAATTATTGGAAATGCAGATGCAAATAAAATTATTGTAAGCATATTCCCATTCTTAGTAGCAATTATTGCGGTTATCTTCTTAGCTCTTCTCATCAAATATTTAGTAAAGTTTGCTAGCAAGAAAACGCCAAGAGGATTTAGCTGGTTAACATTGGTTAATATAATACTAATAGTGCTAGCCGCAGTTATGTTACTTTTGATGTCTAATGCAGAAGTTGAACAGCCATTAAGAGCCGAAAATACTGCAAAATTCTTCTCGATAGGAACCTTAAAGTCAACAATTTCCTGGGGATGGGGATTGTTCTCAGCGCTCATAATATCAATTGTGATGCTGTTCGTCCCATTGTTTGCTAAGAAGAATGCTTATGCAATTGAGAAAGACGATCCATCTAAAAAGACCTATATTATAGAAGACTAATTGTTCACAAAATTAAACATTAAGCAGCCGGCAACAAACCGGCTGTTTTTTATGTCGTTAATTATATATGAAAAAAAATATCTGTCTTCATATTCTTCAAAATACGATGTTATGGATTTTATATCAATTGCAAAACTTAAGTCGCTTACGGATTTGTAGTAAAAGTACAGGTAAACGAAAGGCTTATGTAGTGTAATTTTAACTTTAATGTGGTGGTAAGGTATTAGTTACTATAATCGTATATCTTTTGACAAAAAGTCTTTAATGCTATAATATAAAAAATATAATGAACAAGACTTAAATAAGTCGAGGGAGGAATTATGTTTGAACAAGTGAGAAAAAAGATAGCCACACTTTTAGGCATTGATGAATCAAAGATAAAGATGCAGTCTAGATTTACTGAAGATTTAAAGGCAGATAGTTTAGATATAGTACAAATGCTTATAGCATTAGAAGATGATTTCGGTGTAGAGTTTTCTGATGATGAAATCAATAATTGGAAGACTGTAGGTGATATCGTAAAATATCTAGAAAATATCAAATAGTCATATTTCATAATTTAGGCTGGTAAAGTTAATAATTACTAAAAGATTAGAGGAGACTCTAGTCTTTTTTTTATGCCGTCTTTTAATTATAAGTATGAATCATATTATATATACCGAATATGTGAGAAAACAACCGAATAAGCATTTCATATTGAATTAGAAAAGATAAAAAAGGATAATGAGGGCAATAAGGTAAGATTTTATAACAAGGAGTAGGTGTTTAAGTCCAGACTTTATTATTTGAAACAAGCTATGAGGTGGGTATATGAAAAAAAATAGTTTTAGTGATAGCGGTTATGTTGATAGCGGTAAAATTTGTCTTACTGGCTGTAAAAAACTCGCAGTTACTTGGAAAAATTATGATGGAACTGTTTTGGAGGTTGATGAAAATATTAAGAAGGGTACCATCCCTGAATGCAACGGAGAAAACCCTACAAGACCATCTGATAACGACACCGACTATGCATTTAAAGGATGGTCGCCAACAATATGGGCATAACAGTTAAAAAAGAATATAAATATAATGTATTTAAGTATAATTTGAAAGGGGTAGGAATATGAAAAAGAAATTACTGATTTTTGTTTTGATTGCCGCAGTAATAATATGCATCCCTGAGTTGTAAAATTAAATGAGCCATTTGAGGAAAAGAAAAGACCCATAGTATATTCCCTGATATAATGTTTTTGAACAAACTACAAAGTATCAGGAGAAAAGAACTATGAGTCAAGAACATTGTATCAAAAAAGAAGCTAAGTGGAAACATTTAACGTATGAAAAGCGATTAATACTGGATGAATTGGTAAAGCATAACCGAAGAG
>LSQX01231118.1_pt1 | contig 16403 bp, 17 predicted proteins | sample 654561 | NCBI WGS metagenome assembly LSQX01 (sample SAMN04489861, study PRJNA283612) | anaerobic digester metagenome | isolation source: 4 biogas reactors fed with cattle manure at either 37C or 55C with and... | place: Denmark: Kongens Lyngby | collected 2014 | reverse complement strand
TGCTGGAACCTTGGCAGGACCTCGATCTCGATCTTGCCGAAGAGGGAACCAAATCGGTTTGCCTGTTTCTCTGCAGCGCCGATTCGGCCGATCAGGTCAACCAACTGCGTGAAGCATTAAACGAAGATGTTCCGGAAAGTTTTCTTCATATTGCAGCCGAGGATGAAAACGGGTTGCGCCTAGTGGTTGCGGCTTGGCGCCCGCGGGCTTCGGTGGTGCAAGGACACCTCCGTCGTTTGAATTTTAATCCGCTGCCTCTGCAGGGTGAAAAGGGCACCCCGCGCCAACAAATGGATGCCAATGCCGGTTTGTTGGCCGCAAACGAGGCCGAACTGGATCGTATTCAACGTGATAATATCGAATTGACCCGGGATGGCAAATCTTTTGAAATTTTGTATGATGCGCTGACCATTCGTTATGATCGACTGAAAACCGTTTCCTCTCTGTCAGGTACGCAGAAAACATTCTGGATGGAAGGCTGGGTGCCGTTCAATTTGGTGGCGGAAGTGACCAAAGGGCTGGAACAACGTTTTCTGGTAGCAACCGCCCACCGACCGGCGGCGGCCGATGAAGAATTTCCGATTCTTTTCAACAATCGTCAGTTGGTCAAGCCCTACGAAGTCGTTGTCGAGATGTTTGGTCCGCCCTGCTGCCGCGAAGTGGATCCGACGCCGGTCATGGCTCCGTTTTTCTTCATTTTCTTTGGCATTATGCTCAGCGACGTCGGTTACGGTCTGATTCTGGTTGCTCTTTGCGCCTGGTTGACTTTCAAGGTCAAGCCCTCGGGGGAATTGGGCAGATTGTCGCGCATGTTTCTGCTGAGCGGTGTCAGTGCGGTCACCTGGGGTTTTATTTTCGGCGGTTATTTCGGCAATATTATTTCGGTATTGTCCGGTCAGACTTTCGATATCCCGCCGATCTGGTTCAATCCCATGAATGATCCGATACAGCTTTTGCTGGTCAGCGTGGTGCTGGGAGTCATTCATCTTTTTGCCGGTCTGGGCGTTCAGGCGTATATGCTCTTTAAAACCAACCGGGCCATCGATGCTATTCTGGATATTTTCCCGATTTATGCACTCATCATCGGTCTGGCACTGCTGGTGCTTGTTGAGGGGCCCGTTGGCATGATTCTGACCATTGCCGCACTGGCGGTCATGGTGCTTTTCGGCGGCCGAGAGAGCAAAAATCCGGTTTTACGAATCTTGAACGGCTTGATGTCGATTTATAACAATCTTGCCGGATACCTTGGTGATATTCTTTCCTATACCCGTGTACTGGCTCTGGTTATGGCGACCAGTGTCATTGCTATGGTTTTTAATTTATTGGGATTTATCGGCGGCCCGACGTTCGGTGGCATTTTACTTTTTATTCCGGTCGCCCTGATCGGCCATACCCTTAATCTGTCGCTCTCGGCTTTGTCTGCCTACGTGCACACCAGCCGATTGCAATATGTTGAATTCTTCGGCAAATTCTATGAGGGATCCGGAAGAATCTGGCGTCCTCTTGATTGGAAGACCCGTTTTATTGAGATCGGAACGGATGCTGCCGAGGAAGAAAAAGAAAACAAAACCATGCAGTCTCAAGCAGACTAAAAACCAGGAGGATTGAAACATGATTGAATCATTAGGCCCGATTCTAACCATTCTTGCCGCGTCGTTCGCCGCGCTTCTTGCCGGTATCGGATCGGCCAAAGGTGTTGGAATCGTCGGTGAAGTGGCCGCCGGTGTTCTGACCGAGGACCCGACTAAATTTGGAAAACTTCTGATCTTGCAGGCCTTGCCCGGAACCCAGGGTATTTACGGGCTTTTGACCTGGTTTATGATCCTGTTCAATTCCGGCATCCTGTTTGGCGATCCGTCCGGTCTGACATGGCAAAAGGGTCTTTCTTACCTGATGGCCTCATTACCCATCGCTATTGTGGGCCTTTTTTCGGCCATTTATCAAGGTCGCGTATCGGCTTCCGGTGTCGCGCTGGTTGCCAAGCGTCCGGAAGAACAGTCCAAAGCCTTGGTTCTGGCGGCTATGGTTGAGACCTACGCGATCTTCGCGCTGCTGGCTTCGGTGCTTGCCGTCATGAATATCTGATTGTGCAAGCCAAGGCACCTGTGTCAGGAAAGGAGAACCCATCTTGAACGGATTACAAGCTATCCGTGAACGGATTTTGGATGAAGCCCGTCAGGCTGCCGCCCGAATTGATGAACAGGCCGAAAAACAAGTGGGCGAGATTCTGGCAACAGCGGAACAGGATAAAACCAAGATCGTCACCGAAGCTGAAATAAAGGCAGAAAAGCAAGCCGAGGCCCTGCTGGCGCGCGCGCGCAGCACGGCATTGATGGAAAGCCGCAAGACGCTGCTTGAAGCGCGCCAGCAAATGATTGATCGGGCGATCAACGGAGCTGTCGAGCAAATCCGGACNNCAGCGGAGCTGTCGAGCAAATCCGGACCTTGCCGGAAGAGCAGCGGGTTGCCTATTATCGCGACCTTATCGCGTCTTCATCAATCAAAAATGGCGAAATCATTCTGTCAGCCGCGGACCGGCACTTAGCCGACCGGCTGCTGAAAGGAAGGGACGATTTGCGGCTTTCGGACGAAATCGGTCGTTTCAATGGCGGTCTGGTTCTTCGCCGGGGACAAGTTGAGGACAATTTGACCTTGGCTATCATCATCGCCGGCCGGCGGCCGGAACTTGTCCGAGCGGCGGCCGACATTCTTTTCCCGGATGATAACGCAGAATAAACCATCCTTGGTTCGGCTGAAAATGAACTGGAGATTGTAGCATGCGTGGCAAAAAGCCATTAAAAACATATCAGTATAACTACGCTTCCGGCCGTATACGGGCAATGGAGTTGCAGTTGTTGGATTCCAACCGCCTCAATCGCCTATATGAAGCCCGTTCCACGGAGGACATCATGCGTATTCTGGCCGATAGCGGCTATCCGGCGGCGCCGGATCCGGAGGCCAGCTTGGCTGCCGAGACCGCGGCAACTTATAAACTGATTGAAAGCCTGATCGCCGATGGCGAGCTGGTCGATGCCCTCAAGGTTTTTAACGATTTCCATAATTTGAAGGTTGTGTTGAAAAGCCTGTTGTTTACTTGGTCAAAGACCGCCTCGGCTGAGGAAGCAGCCTGTGATGTGTTGCCCGAATCCAGTAGTTCGTGCAGCTTCCAGTCCTGTGTGCCCTTGGTTCTTGAGCCGTCGCTGGTGGCTCCCCCGATTTTGTTTGTGGCCATTCGTGATCGGCAGCCGGACCTGATTCCGGCGTGGTTGTACCAAGCGGCATTGACCGCTTCCCAGCGTTATCTGTCGACCTATGATTTGTCGATGATCGACCTGTTCCTTGATCGGGCCGCCGCTCGACAGGCCGAGCTGTTGATCCAGCATCTGGACTGTCCCTTTCTTTCAGGATACCTGTCGCGCAAGGCCGATCTGGCCAACCTCGGTATGCTGCTTCGAACTCGACTTTTGCGTAGCGGCAAGGAGTATTTGGAGAAAGCTCTTTTGCCGACCGGAACCATCGCGAATCAACGGATCTTGGACTGCTACGCCGGTGATACCGGTGAAATCAAGGCCTTGTATGACAACACGCCTTATACGGAACTGGCGGCTTTGGCTGAAAATTACGGCGAACCGGGTACGGCGACGCGATTCAGTCAGATTGCCGACAATCTGGTGATCGACTGGATCCGCACGGCTCGCTGGTCCCTGAGCGGGCCGGACATTCCCCTTGCCTACCTGATCGGCAGGGAAATGGAGATAAAAAATATCCGTATCGTTCTGACCTGCCTGCTCAACGGAATCCCGGTCTCTCAGGCCCGAGAAATGGCTAGAGAACGTTATTTGACATGGAGGTGATCGGTCATGAATAATGTGGGAGTTATCGGCGACCGCGACAGCGTAATCGGTTTCAGGGCGCTGGGCATGACCGTCCTTGAGGCCGGAAATGCTGAGGAAGCCGGCCGTCACCTGAAGAATTTGGTAGCAGAAAATTTTGCGGTTATCTTTATCACGGAAAATTTTGTCCAAGGCAATGAGGATTATCTGCTCAGCGTACGAAGTCAAAAATTGCCGGCTATTATCCCCATTCCGTCCATTTCCGGATCCACCGGCCTTGGTATGCGCCAGGTTCGGGAGTCGGTTCGCCGGGCGGTCGGCATGGATTTACTATCCCAAGATGAACAGTCCTAGTTTGAGGAGTGAGAAAATGAAGAAAAACAGTCAAGGCAGAATCGTCAAGGTATCCGGACCGCTGGTCGTCGCAGAAGGTATGCGTGATGCCAACATGTTTGATGTCGTTCGGGTTTCCGACGAACGCCTGATCGGCGAAATCATTGAAATGCATGGCGATCGCGCCTCGATTCAGGTTTATGAAGAAACCGCCGGTCTCGGACCGGGTGAGATCGTTGAGTCGGAAAACGCGCCGTTGTCCGTCGAGCTTGCCCCCGGACTGATCGGCGGCATTTTTGACGGCATTCAGCGTCCGCTGGATCGGCTGGTGACTCTGGCCGGTAACAATATTGCCCGGGGTGTGACGGTGGAAGCCATCGATCGAGAAAAAAAGTGGGATTTCGAAGCCCTGCTGACTTCCGGTCAACGGGTTGAGGGCGGAGACATCCTTGGCACTGTCCGCGAAACCTCGTTGGTCTTGCACAAAATTATGGTGCCGCCCGGGATTTCCGGAGAAATTGAGTCCATCGCTTCCGGTTCCTATACCGTGACCGAAACAATATGTCGTCTGCGCACGGACGATGATCAGGTTCGCGACCTTAGTATGCTGCAAAAATGGCCGGTTCGCCGTGAGCGTCCTTCCCAGGAAAAGCTGGCGCCGGAAGAGCCGATGATCACCGGTCAACGAATCATCGATACCTTTTTCCCCGTTGCCAAGGGCGGAACCGCTGCGGTTCCGGGTCCTTTCGGCAGCGGGAAAACGGTTATCCAACACCAACTGGCCAAATGGGCAGAGGCCGACATTGTCGTCTATATCGGTTGCGGAGAGCGCGGCAATGAGATGACGGATGTTCTGCTTGAGTTCCCTGAACTGGTTGACCCCAAATCCGGTGAGTCTCTGATGAAACGAACCATCCTGATTGCCAACACATCGGATATGCCGGTTGCGGCGCGTGAGGCCTCGATATACACAGGAATCACCATTGCGGAATACTTCCGCGATATGGGGTATTCGGTTGCTTTGATGGCCGACTCCACCTCCCGCTGGGCGGAAGCCTTACGCGAAATGTCGGGACGTCTTGAGGAGATGCCGGGCGAGGAGGGCTATCCCGCCTATCTCGGAAGCCGTCTTGCACAGTTCTATGAACGGGCAGGCCGCGTAATCGCTCTGGGTTCCGACGGACGCGAGGGTGCTCTCTCTGCAATAGGGGCGGTTTCCCCTCCCGGCGGCGATATTTCCGAGCCGGTTTCCCAGGCCACCCTCCGTATTGTAAAGGTTTTCTGGGGTCTGGACGCACAGCTTGCGTACAAACGTCATTTCCCCGCCATCAACTGGCTTACCAGCTATTCCTTATACACTGACTCCCTTGCGGAATGGTACGAATCCAATGTCGCGCCCGACTGGATGACCCTGCGCACACGTATCATGCGTATACTGCAGGACGAGGCCGCGCTCGAGGAGATAGTCCGTCTGGTAGGCATGGACGCCCTGTCGGCGCCCGACCGTCTTAAGATGGAGGCTGCCCGCTCGGTCCGCGAGGACCTTCTGCATCAGCTTGCCTTCCATGAGGTCGATACCTACACCTCTTTGCAAAAGCAGTATCGCATGATGCAGCTTGTTCTCGCCTATTTCGATAAGGCGAACGCGGCCCTGGATTCGGGCGCGGACATTGAAAAGCTTGCCAGCCTGCCGGTTCGCGAGCATATCGGGCGTTTCAAATACGTCACCGAGGATTCGGTTGACTCCGAATACGAGCAGATTCTCGGTCAGTTGGACGAGGAGATTCGTCTCAGCCTTGTTAAGGAGGAATACTAATGCCTAAGGAATACAGAACCATCCAGGAGGTCGCGGGTCCTCTTATGCTGGTCCGCGACGTCGAGGATGTCAAATTTAACGAGCTGGGTGAAATCGAACTCGAAAACGGCGAAAAACGCCGCTGCCGTGTTCTTGAAGTCAATGGCTCCAATGCCCTTGTCCAGCTTTTTGAAAGCTCGACCGGAATTAACCTCTCAAACAGCAAGGTTCGCTTCCTCGGCAGACAGATGGAGCTGGGCGTTTCTATTGATATGCTAGGACGGGTTTTTGACGGCCTTGGCCGTCCGATTGACGACGGTCCGGAGCTTCTTCCCGAACAAAGGCTTGACATCAACGGCACCCCCATGAACCCTGCCGCCCGCAGATACCCGCAGGAGTTTATACAGACGGGTATTTCGGCAATCGACGGTCTGAACACCCTGGTTCGTGGCCAAAAGCTGCCCATCTTCTCGGCAAGCGGTCTGCCCCATGCCCAGCTCGCCGCCCAGATTGCCCGCCAGGCGAAGGTGCACGGCGAGGGCGAGCAGTTTGCCGTTGTCTTCGCGGCAATCGGTATCACCTTTGAGGAAGCCAACTTCTTTATTGAAAGCTTTCGCGAAACCGGAGCAATCGACCGTACCGTTTTGTTTGTCAATCTTGCCAACGATCCGGCAATCGAACGTATCGCAACCCCGAGGATGGCGCTTACGGCTGCCGAATTTCTGGCTTTTGAAAAGGATATGCATGTTCTGGTTATCCTGACCGATATCACAAACTATGCCGACGCCCTGCGCGAGGTTTCCGCCGCCCGCAAGGAGGTTCCGGGCCGCCGCGGTTATCCGGGCTATATGTATACCGACCTTGCAACCTTGTATGAGAGGGCGGGTCGCCAGCACGGCAAGAAGGGAAGCATCACCATGATCCCCATTCTTTCCATGCCCGAGGACGATAAAACCCACCCTATCCCCGACCTTACCGGTTATATTACCGAGGGGCAGATTATTCTCAGCCGCGAGCTGACCCGCAAAAATATACTTCCCCCGATTGATGTACTGCCCTCCCTGTCCCGTCTTAAGGACAAAGGTATCGGAGAAGGCAGAACGCGGGAGGACCATTCCGGCACCATGAACCAGCTCTTTTCGGCTTACGCCCGCGGCAAGGACGCCAAGGAGTTGATGGTCATTCTCGGCGAGGCCGCCCTGACCGATATTGACAAGATTTACGCCGCTTTTGCCGACGAGTTTGAAAAGAAATATGTTTCGCAGGGTTATCAGGCCAACCGAAGCATTGAGGAAACACTTGATATCGGCTGGCAGCTTCTTAAAATGCTGCCACGCAGCGAGCTTAAACGTATAAGCGAGGACATCCTCGACAGGTATTACCCAAAGGATTGAGGTGACGTAAAGGGTGGCCGTAATCAATGTGAATCCGACCCGAATGGAGCTGACAAACCTTAAACGCCGGCTTGTGACGGCGCGCCGTGGTCACCGCCTCCTCAAGGACAAGCGGGATGAGCTGATGCGCCAGTTTCTCGAGCTTGTGAAAGAGAACAAGTCCCTTCGCAGGCAGGTCGAAAAAGCCATTCGGGAGGCAAACGCGCATATGGCGATTGCCGGCTCTTTGATGCAGCGGGAGGTGCTTGATACCGCCCTGCTCAATCCCAAACAGCATGTCGAACTGGAGATTGACCGCAAAAACGTCATGAGCGTTATGATTCCGCTGTTTAATGTAAAATTCAGCTCGTCAAACCAAAATGACATTTATTCCTATGGATATGCCTTTACCTCGGGCGACCTTGACGCCTCCGTTAAGATATTCAGCGATATACTGCCGTCTATGCTGCGGCTTGCCGAGGTTGAAAAGTCATGCCAGCTTATGGCTGCCGAAATCGAAAAGACTCGCCGTCGTGTCAATGCGCTTGAGCATGTCATGATACCACGATATGAAGAGACTATACGGTATATCACCATGAAGCTTGACGAGAACGAGCGCAGCGCCACCACACGGCTGATGAAAATCAAAGATAAAATGCTTGCTGAAGCCCATCATTATTCGGTTTGAATGCGATTTCAGATTATGGCGGAGGAGAATTATGAGCACACAGAGAAAAGACAATTCGTCCCCGTCCGGCGGAGCCGGCCGCTCACGCAAAGGCGGGAGGAGAAAACGCCGTATTAATAAAAAACGCGTCGCCATTTTGGTGTTTATCGTGATTATGATGATTACCGCCGTGACCATATCGGTTATGCTGGTGCGCTCCTCGTCAAAGCCAAAGAATCCGTCCCGTGAAGAACAAACCGCCGTTTTCGGCATTAAATCCATCGTCGTCGAGGGCAGCGCGCATTATTCGGACGACCAGATTCTCGAGGCCAGCGGGCTGTTTGTAGGACAAAGCCTGTTTTTTGTCAATAAAAGAAAGACCGCCGAAAACATATTAAAGCATTTTCCTTATATCGAGACAGTAACGGTTAAAAACACCTCGTTCAGCGAGATAAAAATATCGATTACCGAAGCCACGCCTGTCGGCATCGTTAAATGGGATAACGGTTGGCTGATTATCGGAGAAAACGGCAAGGGACTTGAACTGCTGCCCGAGGACAGCGACCGGGCAGACGATTACAGGAAGTTTACCTGCGAGGTTCTTGAAAACGGAGGGGTTGGATGCCTTACCGTAAATTCACGTACCCGCGACATAATCAACACCCTATACGGCACATTTGAAACCACAAACCTTTCAGATGTGTGGGAAGCAAACCTGAAAAGTTACACCGATATCGTTTTGTATTGGAAAGGCAGTATTGAGCTTAAAATAGGAAGCGATGTTAATCTTCAGGAAAAGCTTGAGTTTGCCACATCGACCCTTGACCGCGTGCTTAAAAAGCACGGCGATTCTGCTGACGGGGTTATCGATCTGCGCTTCTTCACCCAAAGTAATCAAAAAGCGGTTTTCACGCCAAGGGAGTTACTTACCGATACAACCACTTCCAGCCCTACAGAAGCGACCACCTCGACCCAAAGCCAATAGTAATCCTTTTTATATGACAAGGGTATCAAATCAATATACAGTTTTTTAAATATTTTACACGAAAAGCTTGAGCAACAGTTGAATTTGATTTCTATTCATGTTAGAATTAAGTAATAATCGTGGAAAGTTTAATTTTGTATAATATCAGAAACCGGAGCGGTTTTCAAAACCCCGTAATCAGGATAGTTTGGGATTAAGGAATAATAAGCTGAGAGGAAGATTCACATGGGTTTTGCTTTTGATAATGATTTTGTGGATGGTGTTCAGATAAAGGTGGTCGGTATCGGCGGGGGCGGCGGAAATGCAGTCAACCGTATGGTCCGCGTCGGGGTGCAGGGCGTTGAGTTTTTATCAATAAACACCGACCGTCAAGCGCTCGCCATGTCACAGGCTACACATAAAATTCAAATCGGCGAAAAGCTCACAAAGGGAACCGGTGCGGGCTCCAACCCGGAAAAGGGACAGCGCGCTGCCGAGGAAAGCCGTGATGAGATTGCCGCCGCGCTCAAGGGTACCGACATGGTATTTTTAACCGCAGGTATGGGCGGCGGAACCGGAACGGGCGCAGCTCCTGTAATCGCGGAAATCGCACGTGATATCGGCATCCTTACGGTGGGCATAGTAACCAAGCCGTTTGCTTTTGAAGGACGCAGACGTATGGAACAGGCTGAAAACGGAATTGCGGCTTTGCGCGAGCATGTCGACAGCCTTGTTGTAATTCCCAACGAGAGACTAAAGCTGGTCAGCGAACAGCGAATCACGCTTGCCAACGCCTTTGCGGTAGCCGATGATGTGCTTCGCCAGGGCGTCCAGAGCATATCTCAGCTTATAAAAATCCCCGGACTTGTAAACCTCGACTTTGCTGATGTCACGGCTGTTATGAAGGACGCCGGATATGCCCACATGGGCGTTGCCCGCGCCGAGGGCAAGGATAAGGCGGAGGAGGCCGCCAAAACGGCCATTTCGAGTCCTCTGCTCGAAACCTCAATCGACGGTGCAAGAGGCGTTATTATCAACATAACCTCCTCGCCCGATATTGACCTTGAGGATGTTGAGCTTGCCTCCACCATGATCTCTCGTGCCGCTCATCCCGATGCAAATATTATCTGGGGCGCCGCTTTTGATGAAAACCTTGATGATGAGCTTTGCGTTACGGTCATTGCCACCGGATTTTCAACCGACGGTTCATACAAAGCCCCAAATTCCGACTCGATCCTGCAAAACGGCGGATTTGCTCCGGCATCCACAACCGACGATGAAGACTTTACAAGCATCATGGATATCTTTAAAAAGCGCAGGGATTAGTAAAAAAGGACTTTTAACTGCAACATTACAGACCGCTGACAAAGGTACACGTCAGCGGTCTAATTTTATGACTCGGATCTCTGTTCATATATGTGGGCAGCCCGGTTTTTTATTTTTTAAACTTCCGGGGACAAGTCTTATGTTCTCTCATATATTGTAGTAGATGCTTGTCATCAATATATTTAAGGAGAGAACTTATGAACGGCGAAGTTTTTAGCGATAATTTTGTAGAACATCTCAGTCGTTTTGTCGGGGAAACCGTTACAATCTTCACCACAAGCGGCGGCCAGTCCGGTTCAGGCTTTACCGGAGTTATTCTGTTTGTTAATCCGTGTTTTGTCCGCCTGATTACCGCAATCGGCCCTGCTCCCGGCTGTGCGCTCGGCAACGCCTGCAATAACAGACGAGGCTACAACCGTAAGGGATGTTGTGATGACCGTAATGATGGAAATTACGGCAGCTATAACGACGACTGCTATGGCAGAGGATCGGATGATTTCTACGGAGGCCGTTATAACAGTGTTGGTTCGGTAACCGACATCCCGCTTGACAAAATCGCATCCTTTGTTCATAACGCTGTTTAGCAATTATCCCGACATTAATCGAATCCCCCGGCGTCAACGCCGGAGGATTCTGTCTTTTTGCCCTGTGATAAATCGGGACATGATATTTATTTCGGTCATATAATATACTGATTGACTGCTTTAGGAGATGAAACATTTTGAAAGCCGAAACATTTAATGATAATTTCATCGAAAATCTGAATCGATTTATCGGAGAAACCGTAACCATATTTGTCCAGAGCGGCGGTGATTCCGGACTGGGCTTTACCGGCGTCATCTTCCGGGCGAACAACAGCTTTGTAAGGCTGATTACACATATCGGTCCGGCGCCGGGACACATACCCGGCAGATTCGACAGCATCCCGAAAGGTAGAAGCAAAAGCAGCATAGGTTATTATAACGGCATGTATATCTCCGAAAATTTCGGGGCAATCACAGATATTCCAATCGACAAAATCACATCTTTCGTACATAACACGGTATAGGGTTTTAATTCTCAACCAGAGCATCGAGGGTTTTGAATGTATACCCTTCCGACTTCCACCTTGTAAGAAGTTTGTCAAGAATTTCCGAATTGGTTTTTGAGGTGCTGTGCAACAGTACAACCGCTCCCGGATGAATTCGCGGCAGGAGCTTGTTAAACGCCTCCTGATGCGTGGGCTGGTTGTCGGTGTACCAGTCTACATAGGCAAGACTCCAAAATACGGTTTTATATCCGAGCTCCTGTGCCATCTTTAAATTGCTCTCGCTGTATTTGCCCTGCGGAGGGCGATAAAACCGGGGCATTTCCTTGCCGGTCGTCTCCTCATAAAGCTCCTCGAGTGACCGCAACTCCTTTAAAAAGGATTCCTTGTCCGCGATTTTTGACATGTCGGGATGATGGAAGGTGTGATTGCCTACAATATGTCCCTCGTCACACATACGCTTAACCAGCTCGGGGCTGGTTTCAATATAATTGCCGACCAGAAAAAAGGCAGCCTTGACATCGTGCTTTTTGAGGGTGTCAAGAATGACGGGGGTATAACCGTTTTCAAATCCTGCGTCGAATGTGAGATAGATTGCCTTATCTTTGTCGTTCCCGACATAATAGGCGTCATACTTTTTCAGAAAATCGGCCGAAGCATTGCCTTCCGGCGCCCTGCCCGGTTGTCGGAAGCTGAGTCCCCAGTTGGTGTTTGCATTGGAGGTTGGAACCGCATCTTCGCCGAGTAAATTCGCCGCGACAATTACTGCTGTTACAAGAATAACGCAGCATAAAGCGACGGCTAACAGTCTTTTGCCCTTTACTATGTAATACATGATTCTTCACCATCATTTCAATGATTTTATGTGACATCGCCCCGCCTTTTGGCAGGGTGAATGTCATTCTAATTATATGGTGAAGAAACGCGAAATATGTTAAGAATCAAGCTCGGATGTACAATAAGGACAACGGGTCGCCTCGATGTCAATCTCGCTGCGGCAGTATCCGCAGGTTTTTGTTTTGGGTTCCTCGGGCGCGGTTTCCTCCTGATTTTTACGAATATCTCCCAACCTGTTAGTCAGCTTTACCATAAGGAAGATTACGAAAGCCATGATTAGAAAGTCAATGACGGAAGTGATAAAAGCCCCGTAATTAAAGGTTGTCACGCCCAGTTGCTTTGCCACCTCCAAAGAGGTTATCTCGCTTCTTTCGACGCCCTCGGGAATCTTTAGAGGAACGAATTGGTCGTTGAAGTTGACGCTTCCCGTCAACAAACCGATTAGCGGCATCAAAAGATCGTTGATTACCGAGGTAACGATTTTCTGAAACGCTCCCCCGATTATAACGCCCACTGCCAAATCGATTACATTTCCGCGAAGGGCAAATTTTTTGAATTCTTCCATAATGGTCAGTTTCGGCAATACGATTCTGTCAAACTTCTTCTTCATTGATGAAATCATCCTTTCCCATAAGTATATTTATGTTTCAGAGGGTGGCTCCGCTTTATCTGTATTTTCATTGTCTTCGGTATGCTGCCCGCTCTCGGTTTTTTCCTCCTTGAGAGAGAGCTTGAGTAGGGTTTCCGCCCCGTCATATTTGAGCTTCACCTGAACCCAGGCGGTATATTTTAGATTACAGCTTCTGCAGTCAAAATCGGCGCAGAACGCTCGGGTCCGAAACCGCCATTCTCCGATTAGCTTTAACTGACGGTTGCATTCCTGACATCTGAAACTTAGGTCCGCAATATTAACATGCTCGCTGTTGATGTCGCTGATTATTGAGTTTTTGAAGGTCAATCGTTGATAAAACTCGGTATTCGCCGGACAAATCTGCCGGTCAAATGATTCCTTATGGTATATTTTTGCAAATATCCTGCCCGCCAATATGCTGTCGTCGAGAGCCCGGTGCATATCCATCTCTTCCCCGCTTATTTCAAGCAGCTCGCACGCTTTGCCAAGACCAATCTGCTGGGCGCTGCCTGTTCCCATTCTTTTCTGGAAATACGCCTGTAAATCGGCATAACGGTTCATAAACGGAATACGCTCCTGCTTGAGAAAATACCGGCAGTTTTCGAGCATTACGATAAGATCGGTTGTGCTCCATGTAATGACAACAGCCTCGGTATCGCCAATCCACTTGCGAAGCTGGGATACGGCGTGCGAAAAGGGCACGCCTATTTCCAGCTCCTCATCTACGATTCCGGTTAGGTTCTGGACAATTGAGGTCAGCTTGCGGCTGACAACAGGACGGATGACCACATGAAATGTGTCTGTCTGCCGTAAGGCTTCATCCAGCTTCACAGCGCCTATTTCGATTATTTCATTAAAATACCCGCGAGTGCGCCGGGAATATGCCCCGTTCCATTCGAGATCCAATATAATATAGGTCATGCAGTCACCCATTCATTGAGGTTTTTATATTATTAGTGGAAAATTATATGGGCTCACCGTCCATGGATATTATGCCATACCGCCGAGAACCCTGCCGGCAAGCACATGGAAATGCAGATGGAAAACCGTCTGCCCCGCGTCGGTTCCGTTATTTGTGACAACCCGATATGAGGTGAGATTCATTTCACCGGCAACCCTTGCAATCACCTCATAAATATGGGCGATTATCCCGCTGTTCTGCCCATTTATGTCACCGGCTCCGGAGATATGCTGTTTCGGAACCACCAGAAAATGCACCGGCGCCTTTGGCTCGATGTCGTAAAACGCCAGAACCTTTTCATCCTCATAAACCTTGTTCGAGGGAATCTTTCCGTCAACAATTTTGCAAAAAACACAATCCGACATTCCGATACATCCTTTCCTCTTTTAAGTCTTTAATTTAACAACCGTTCGACGATTTTGGGAACCGCAGCTACCGCATCCTCGACCTTTGAGATATCCTTGCCGCCTGCCATGGCAGAATCGGGTCTGCCGCCGCCGTTGCCGTCGCAAATCTTAGCCGTTTCGCGCACGATATTTCCGGCGTGTGCGCCCTTTTTGATTGCCTGGGCGCCGCAGAAGCAGCCGAAGGATACCGTTTCCGCATCCTTCATAATACCCGCAATAACTACAACCGCGTCATCGGGGGCGATATCGCGGCATCGGTCACACATGGTACGTACGCCGCCCCCGTCAACCCCGTTGAACACGGCAGCGGCAACCCTGACCCCGCCAACGGTTTTCATGTTTTCAAACAGCCCCTCGACCTTGGACGCCGCCATCTTTGCATTGAGGGCATCAAGCTCGCGCTGTATCCCTTTGAGCTCGCCGGTAAGCTGTGAAGCGCGGCGGGGCAGTTCTTCAAGATTTCCGGATTTAATTGCATCGGCTGTCTGCACCAGAAGCTCGCGGTAGTGGTCAATCAACTCCAGCACATGCTCGCCCGTCACGGCTTCAATCCTGCGAATCCCGGCGGCAACCGAGCTTTCAGATATGATTCTGAACAGTCCTAACTTGGAAGTATTATCAACGTGGGTACCTCCGCACAGCTCGATGGACACATTATCATCCTCGGCGCCGATGCGGACAACTCGGACAACATCACCGTATTTTTCACCGAACAGCGCTATTGCGCCAAGCTTTTTGGCTTGGTCAATCGGCATTTCGCGGATTTCCGCTTGAATCCCCTGCAATATCCAGCCGTTTACAAGGTTTTCAACCTGTTTTATCTCATCATTCGTCATTGCCGTGAAATGTGAGAAGTCAAAGCGCATACGCTTGCTGTCCACAAGCTGGCCCGCCTGCTCAACATGGCTGCCGAGCACCTTACGCAAAGCCGCCTGCAGCAGATGGGCGGCGGTATGGTTTCTCATGGTGGCGCGTCGCCGGTTCTGGTCTACACTTGCCGTTACCACGTCGCCCACCCTGAGCTCCCCGGAAACCATCCTTCCAACATGGACAATAACCCCGTTCTGGCTTTTTATCGTGTCTGAAACCGTGAATGAGGCTTCGTCATTGTTTATTATGCCCGTATCGCCCGATTGTCCGCCGCTTTCGGCGTAAAACGGCGTTACATCCAAAACCACGGCCGCCTCCCCTTCGTTCAGGCTTTCGATAAACTCATTGTCGCGGACAATAGCGGTCACCTTCGCCTCGGATACCATGGTTTCATATCCCGCAAACCGTCCGGGTTCCATCTGCTCTACCGCACCGGCTTCTCCCTTCCACGCGTCCGCACCGGCATTTTTGCGTGCGGCGCGTGCCCGGGCTCTCTGCTCGGTCATCAGCTTGTTAAACCCGTCCTCGTCAATCCCGATTCCCTTTTCCTCCAGAATGTCGCGGGTCAAATCCACAGGGAATCCGTAGGTGTCGTACAGCTTGAAGGCGTCCGCCCCCGATAGTGTTGTCCCCTTTAGGGATGTCAGCATATCGTCGAGCAGGGACAATCCGCTGTCGATGGTCTTTCCGAACGCCTCTTCCTCAACAAGGATTATCTTTTTGATGAAATCTCCTTTTTCGCTGAGCTCGGGATATGCCGTAAGGTTTTCCTTGATTACGGTATCGCATACCTGATATAAAAACGGCTGGTGTATTCCCAGCAGCCTTCCGTGACGAGCGGCGCGGCGGAGCAGCCGGCGCACGACATATCCGCGCCCCTCGTTTGAGGGCATCACGCCGTCGCCAATCATAAAGGTGGTGGAACGGATATGGTCTGTTATGACGCGCAGAGATATGTCGATTTTTTCGTTGTCCTTGTATTTAACACCTGCAATCCTGCCGATATGGCCCATAATATTCTGAACCGTGTCAACCTCAAACAGGCTGTCAACCCCCTGCATGATACAGGCAAGTCGCTCAAGCCCCATGCCGGTATCGATATTCGGATGGTCAAGCGGGGTGTAGTTTCCTTTCCCGTCGCTGTCGAACTGGGTAAACACGTTGTTCCAGAACTCGACATACCTGTCGCAGTCGCATCCAACGCCGCAGGTCGGTGAACCGCATCCGTATTGCTCGCCCCGGTCAAAATACAGCTCCGAGCAAGGTCCGCAGGGACCTGAGCCATGCTCCCAGAAATTGTCCTCCTTGCCCCTCCTGAAGATGCGCTCCAGTGCACGGCCGGCTTCCCTGTTCCATATCTCGAACGCTTCATCGTCCTC
>LSQX01088443.1_pt1 | contig 16404 bp, 12 predicted proteins | sample 654561 | NCBI WGS metagenome assembly LSQX01 (sample SAMN04489861, study PRJNA283612) | anaerobic digester metagenome | isolation source: 4 biogas reactors fed with cattle manure at either 37C or 55C with and... | place: Denmark: Kongens Lyngby | collected 2014 | reverse complement strand
GGTCTTCTCTGCCGGATTTTCTGGCCGTTCGCCACACGGTATAATAAATCTTTTCAAGCACGAGGGGGACTGCGGTAAAGTGTTGCGGGCTGTAGGTTTTAAAGTCTTTTACAACCGAACTGTAACTGTGTGAAGCAAACCCATATTGGCCAAAAACAGGGCCGGCGAAGATTATTGATATCCAAGAAAAGGTGTGGTTGAGCGGCAAGAATGCCACCGTATTTTCCCCTTTCATGCTGGCACAAGCCGCAACGACATTGGAAGCCAAGTTACCGTGGGACAACATGACCCCTTTGCTCCTCCCCGTGGTGCCGGAAGTGAAGACGATTGTGGCAAGATCCGATGGGCTCAACTTAATATTGTCAAAATCTTTTAAGCCTTCATCATAAGCCTTGCGGCCTTCCGCGATTATCGCATCATAATTCTTGTAGCTGAATGTTTTTTTAACCTTACTGCCCGGTGCCTTTTTAAAAAATTCGGCGTGTTGATCATAAGTTTCCGAATGAAAAACCAGCTCAACATCGCCGTCTGTAACATGATGCACCAAATCTTCCGCAGCCAGCTCCGGGTCCAGGGGTACTACAACATTTTGTCCGGAAAGGATGGCATAAAAAATCATCATCCACTTGAAGACATGCAGGCTTTCGCTTAAAATTGCGATTTTGGTGCCGGGTTTATAGCCGTGCTTTATCAAAAATGTCCCTATAGCAACAATTTCATACCAGGCATCAGCATAAGATTTTGTGATTTCATTTTTGTCTTCATCCAAATATATTACAAACTTTCTTTCCCGATAATTTGTAATACCGTATTCAACAAGCTTTCGGATGTCCGTGATTTCCGGAACATACTTGTAACCAAGATTTTTCTTTTTTCTCAAACTTCTCAAAGAGAAACCTCCGTAATTTGATAAAGGTTCTTTATCTTCTCCATACTGTTAATAAAACTGTTAAAGGCTTGGAGTAAGGGCGGTTTTAAGGAATCGCCCGCCGGTTTTTCAGTCAGGGGTAAAAGCCTCTCATTTGCGGTATCATTTTGCATGAATTGTGGGTAATCCGGGTTAGAGTGTACATCCGGAGCTTGTGGGTCGCTTAAAAACCAGGCGTAAAAATCTTTGTGCCCCGCATGGGCCGTGCTGTGCAACATGTCACGAATAAACCAAGTGTTTTCAGGCAAATAGCAAGTGGAAGCATCTATAACACCGTCTGCCGAAAGATGGTTGTGGCCGTCTTGCACAGCTTGGACATAGCCCTCACCCAGCGTTTGGCCTATATCCGCACATATAGCGCCGGGGGCGTTGTAAACAGTGTCGTCAACGCCGTCGGAGTTATTCATATAAGACTCTACAAAAGGTTCGCGCTGCAAGTTATAGCCGGCCAGAATCATTATTCTGACATCGTCTTGCAGGGCTTGGTCTAAAAGTTCTTGGGTACGCCCCTGAATGTGGTAGTGGTAATAGTCTATTCTATCAATAAAGATTTGAGAAGCGCTCTCATCTAAAAATAGCTCCTTGGCCTCTTCATAGCTTTCATGGGGGATTAAAGCCCAGAGGCAGGGCATTTTTCCGAAAATAGGGATCAGCATTTCATCATAGAGGTCGTCTTTTATATCATCAACCAGTGTATTGCCAAAACCTATGAGTGTTTCAAAAAGGCCCACAAAATCCAAGAGCCTTATCAGGGGCTCCAGCCAAATACCGCCTTCAATTTGCGGCAAGGCCTGCACACCGTAACTAACCAAGGCGTCGGAATTAAGCTCAAGTTTTTTGGTAAATAAATCACCGGCCATTGCAACACCCAGAAGCGGGCAGTTTTGGAAGATGATGGCATCCAAATCATCGTGGCCGTATTTATCCAAATAAGCCATGACTATAATCCCGCCCAGGGAAGAGGCCTTGAAGGACACTTTTTGGTGGCCTGTAAGCTCTTTAACATGTTCAACATAGGCCTTTAAATCTTGGGCCGTAAGAAGTGGATCAATCCTAAAATCATAGGCAAAATAATAGCTCTTGTAGGGGTCATGTTCCGGGTTGTCGGGCAAGCTTTGCTTTGTGCCGATACGAGGATTAGAATCGCCGTTTTCGTCCATGGCGAGTTCGCCCATTAAACCATCAATTGCCTTGCCTAAACTTTTGGCAAATGTTTTGGCGTCGCCGCCCGTAAAGTAGCGAAGAAGGGGGATGATAAGTTGCCCTATAAGTTTAATTATGTCCGCACTTTCGGGTTCGAAAATTTTGCGTTCATTTGGGCTTCCCACATCAAGATACAAATCGGCACTGCCTAAAGCCGAAACATAAACAACAGGTGAAAAACCGCAATCGCATTGGTCACTTGATGCAAGTGAGGGTAGGGCGGTGGACAGTAGGATGGCTATGACCAAGAGAGCGCTTACACAAGCTTTCATCTTTTTCATGGGTCTTCCTCCTTTTTACTCCACTAATCTACCGCAGTCTTCAAGCGCCGCTTGGAAGGCGCCCACAACGGCGGACCCGGTTTGGGAACCTGCCGAAACAGATTCTTCATAACGCTTTTCTTCCAAAATGCAACCATAATCATTGTCGGGCAGAATATAGCCTATGGAATCATTGCAAAGGCCTATAACAGCCATGTAAGTGTCGGGGGCTATCATGTCTTTCATGGGCGGATAGGGCCAATCTTGGCCCGTGTAAGATTCGTCGGCAGAGTAGGTGCCGCCCAGGGCCAGCTCGGGTGCAAATTCACCGGGGACCATAGCCAGGCGCAGAGTTTTACCAAGTTCCACATAGCCGACTTCTGTTAAAAACATGAGGTCTGTGGCCTTGTCGCCGATTTTAACGGCTATGTTGTTGACTATGCCGGCGTTTAGCAGGGCAGTCATGATATAATTGTCCGAAGGGATGAAAACTTCCTTGTTTCTGATATTGAGGATGGGCAAAATTCTTTCTTCATCCCGGCTTTCAAAGCTTATTAAATGGCGGCCTATGGCACGGCCGTACTCTTTAAAGTCGGGCTCATTGGGGTCACCGTCCACAAAGCTCCTGTCGGGGGCTATGGCTAACTGGGCACCCTGGAAGAAAATGAAGTCTGCCCCGGCCTTGTTAACTTCTTCTTCTATGTAATAAATATAATCTGCGCTCAATTCGCCGTTTTTGGGGTAGATGGCCACGGGGTGGGCTGCCATCATGGCGCCGACAATTTCACGGCTGCCGTCGTCTGGCACAAAGTGGAGCTTGACAATTTCTTTAAAGTAAACATCGGGCTCGCGCTTATCGCGGGCATATTTTATGTCATCAATGGCCTTGTAATAAAACTTGCCGCTCTTCATGCTTTCAAAAGCGTCTTTGATGGCTTGGGCTGTTTTTTGGCGGAGGTTATCCATATAAATCGGGTCGCGCCCAGAAATAAGTCGGTCAATATTTTTGCTTTTAATTTCACGCACATTGTTTTTTAAAATTTTGGGCAGGGGACCCCAGATGCCTTGGGTGTCAACGCCGCTGTGGCAGTGGGAGGAAGAAATATTTATGGAAACAATGTTATTTTCGGCGGCGAAGTCGGCCAAAAGCTGCCTGATTGTGCGAACATCTTTGCTTGAAAGGCCAATGCAGTCAATCACCGCAAAAGCAGCCGAACCGCGGCCGCTGCCATCGTCCAAGCAAACAGCCCTGACGCAAAGGTCGTCCAAAACGACTTTGACGGTGCTGGGGGGCAGGGTTAGGTAACCGCCCAAGTAATAATCTTTTTCCAAATAATCATCGGGTGTCAAAACATAACGGCCGTAACCCATCTTCCACTTGGAACCGCGCTTGGAAGTGTCCCTAAACTCTTCATGCCCTCTGTAAAAATCATGGCTTACAAATTCATCTTTGGAAGGGTGGGGGAAATCGGGCAAAATATTATTTAGGCCCAGAAGCGCCCTTTTAAGACCGGCTTCACCCTTGTGCTTGACCCGGCTGTTGAACTCGGGGTCCTTCATTTTTTCCTTAAACCAAATTGACCAAGCGGTGCCGGCTGCGGCTATGCCGCCAAGCCCAAATAAAAGTGCTTTTGTCTTCTTTTTCATGCCATACTCCCCCTTATATATATTTATTATGTATCAAACATCAACAATGATAGTCCTTCACGCAATCTTTGTCAACCAAAGGCAGAAAAATTGACCTTGTTTTTACTTTTAAAATATGCTAATCTTCAGCTTATAGAAAAAATAGGGTGGGCTGTGTTTTTGAGTGAAAAGAAACATGAACTTTATCTGATAGCATTCGCTCTGCTGGCAGCGGCCGCTTTAATTTTATTTGTGGCTTTCGACACCCCGCCCCTTTCTGCCGGGCCGAGTGAATGGGCCTATGATGACCCTTTCTTTGAAGAAGGAAGTGACGAATCAACAATTTTTCCGCAGCAAGAAAGTAGTGTGGCAGAGCCTTCCAAAGCAGAGCAGGAAGAGGAAGAAAGCCAAGAAGGGCAAGCGCCGGCTCTTGCCGCCACGGCTTACCCCACCAAAGCTTACAGCAGCGCAATAATCAACCTTAATACGGCCGGCTTGGATGAGCTTATGACCTTGGCCGGTATAGGTCAAGTACGCGCTCAAGCCATAATAGATTATAGGCTTGAAAACGGTTGCTTCAACTGCGTGGAAGATCTTTTGGAAGTGACGGGGATAGGGGAGAAGACTTTTGAAAAAATAGCAGACAGATTAGTCGTTTAAAATCAAAAATAAAATCACCGCTGATGTTCGGTCAGCGGTGATTTTCACTTTATTGATTTAATTTTAGATAAACAAGGACATATCAGACTCTTCGGCATTGGCCAACATAGCAGCCACGCCGCCCAGTTTCACGCCTTCTATCAGCTCTTGCTCTTGTATGCCCATGAGCTCCATGCTCATGGAGCAAGCAACCAATTCAACCCCGTTTTCCATTGCCATCTTAATCATATCTTCCAAGGAGTCGACATTGTGTTTTTTCATAATGTCTTTGATCATTTTGGCACCCATGCCGCCCATGTTCATCTTGGAAAGGCCCAGCTTTTTGGGTCCGCGGGGCATCATGGCACCGAACATTTTAGCTATAAAGTTTTTGCTGACCTTGACTTTTTCGGGTTTTCTTAAAATGTTGAGCCCCCAGAAGGTAAAGAACATGGTGGTCTCACGCCCCATGGCAGCGGAGCCGTTGGCAATGATAAAGGATGCTATGGCCTTGTCCAAATCGCCCGAAAAGACAACAAGGTTTTTCTTGTCACCGGCATGGCTTGGGGGCAGGCACTCTTCACCGCCGCCCTTGTAAAGCAAGACGGTGGTGACCCCTTTTTCGGATGTCACCGAATCAAAAGTGTTGCCCGTGCGCCTGCACCAAGCTTCGACATCCGTGGCAAAGCCCGGGTCGGTTGTTTTAATTTCAATAAGGTCACCCTCGTTGGCATCCTTGACGGCCTGTGCCAACTTGGTTATGGGGCCCGGGCACTGCAAGCCGCAAGCATCAACCGATACGGCAATTTTTTTGCTGAGCGGGCGCATGGTGTCCATATCAAGCAATGCGTCTTTGGCGGTCGGTACAACACCGCGGAAGACACTTTGCCACAAGCGGTAACCGCCGGAAAGGTTGTAGCACTCAATACCGTTTTGGGATAAAATCCTGCAAGCTATGTGGCCGCGCAAGCCCACTTGGCAGGCTATGTAAGCAGGTTTGGTCTTGTCAATCTTGTCTAAATTATCCCGCAGGGAGTCAACGGGGATGTTGACAAAGCCGTCGATGTAGCCGTTTTCATATTCGGCTTCGGTCCTTATATCAAGCAGGGTGACGCTGCCGTCACGGGGCAGGTCGGCAACCTGGTCCCAGTGGAAGGTTTTGGTTTTATTTTCTAAAATATTTTCCGCCACGAAACCGGCCATGTTTACAGGGTCTTTGGCCGAAGAGAAGGGCGGGGCGTAAGCAAGCTCAAGCTCCGTTAAATCATAAACGGTCATGCCGGCATGGATGGCGGTGGCAAAAACATCAATGCGTTTGTCACTGCCTTCATAACCCACCACCTGGGCACCCAAAAGCTTGCCGCCGTCTTTTTCATATATAACCTTGACGGACATATTAACGGCCCCCGGGTAGTAGGTAGCGTGAGAAGCGGAGTAGGTGTAAGACTTGTCAAAATCCAGCCCCAACTGCTTGGCCCGGGCTTCGGTAATGCCGGTGCAGGCCACGGTCAAGTCAAAGCATTTGAGTATACCCGTGCCCTGGGTGCCGCGGTAACGGCTTTTTATGCCATTAATATTGTCCGCCGCAATACGGCCTTGTTTGTTGGCCGGGCCCGCTAAAGGTACAATGCCCTTGGTGCCCGTGACGGTGTCTGTGATTTCTATAGCATCGCCGACGGCATAAATGTTTTCATCATCGGTTTGCATGTTATCATTTACAACAATGGCGCCCCGTTCATTTAAGGTCAAATCGGCCCTGGCGGCCAAGTCGCTTTCAGGCCTAACACCGACGGAAAGGATGACCATGTCACTGTAAAATTCAGAATTGTTTAAGGAAATTTTCAGCCTGTCGCCATCGTCTTCAACGGCCTTGACGCCGTCTTTCAAAATAAGGTTAACGCCCTTTTGCCGCATATGGTTGTGGACATCGCAGGCCATCTCATAATCAATGGTGGCTATAACATGGTCCATAAGCTCAACCACGGTCACATCAAGCCCGGCCGCATGCAGGCTTTCGGCCATTTCAACGCCTATATAACCGCCGCCGACTACAACAGCGCTTTGGGGCTCGTTTTGGTCAATAAAATCTTTTATACGATAAGTGTCGGGTATGTTTCTCAAGGTGAAAACCTTGGGGTTGTCAATGCCTTCAATGGGCGGCCTGATAGGGGAAGCACCCGGGGACAAGATTAACTTGTCATAACTTTCCGTATATATCTCGCCTGTCTGGATTTTTTTGACTTCAACGGTCTTTTTTTCACGGTCAATGCCCACAACCTCGCTGAAGTTGCGCACATCAACATTAAAACGGGCATTAAAGCTCTTGGGTGTTTGCAAAGTAAGGGCGGATTTTTCCTTGATTTCACCCCCGATGTAATAGGGGAGCCCACAGTTTGCAAAGGATATGTGTTCACCGCGCTCAAACATAATAATTTCCGCGCTCTCATCCAACCTACGCAACCTGGCTGCCGCACTGGCACCGCCTGCAACGCCACCGACTATAAGTGTTTTCATTTACTCAACCGCCTTTCAAATTTAAAAATACAACTCTAAAATATTAGCTTAGTTGACCGCAAATTTCAGTGACAATATCACACAAATGTATTATACACCCCAAAGCTTTAAATTGCGATAAAAAAACAAAAAACAGTTGCTTTTTTAGCAACTGTTTTATAAGCCCCTAATCTTACATCGGCCGCCGTCTTTTTCAATAAGCTCGGCCGCCTGCCGCAAGGTCTGCGGCGGATGCGCTTGGGCGCCGCCCGGGTTGGGCCTGTATTGTTGAATGTAATAAACCTTTTTGGTGCCTGCCATGCGGGCAGTTTCCCGCAAGTCTTCCACCGTCAATTCCGGTGCGAAAGTTGTGCGAAATTCATAGTCGGGTGCCCGATTTTTAATCAGGTCAATACTGTTACTTATGGCCTTGATGTCAAGCGGAGTGCCGGCCACTTGGCAATATTTGTCAAAGGGTGATTTAATATCCATGGCAATGTAATCCAAAAGGTCTTGGTCCAACAAGTCTTTTATAAGCTCGGGCTTGCTGCCGTTTGTGTCAAGCTTGACCGCAAGGTCCAAGGCCTTAACTTTTTTAATAAAATCAACCAAACCCGCTTGAAGGGTGGGTTCACCGCCGGTGATAACCAGGGCGCTTATCATACCCTTGCGCTTTTCTATGTGGTCAAAAATTTCACCCTCATCTATAAGGGGCACATAGCCTTCCAAAATGTGCTTGTTATGGCAGTAATCACAGCGCATATTGCAGTGGGGGGTGAAGACCACACAGGCAATTTTGCCCGGGTAGTCCACAAAGGATGTTTTGTTAAAGCCTGCTATTTTCATACTATTTTAAAACTCCATAAGTAAGGGGCGGTTACCCGCCCCTTTAAATTATTATGGTAAAACTAAACCACGAATTTTGTGCGGAGCATATATTCTTCCTTTTTACCGGGGTTATAGTTTTTAACCGGCCTCAAGTAACCGACAACCCTGCTCCAAACTTCTGTTTCTGCCCCGCAGTCCGGGCATTCGAATTGCTCACCGGCTATGTAGCCGTGGGTGTTGCAAATGCTGAAAGTGGGGGTGATTGAAATGTAGGGCATCTGGTATTTTTCAAATACCGTGCGAATAAGCTCTTTTATAACTTCAATGTCATCAATGCGCTCGCCCAAGTATAGGTGTTGAACGGTGCCGCCGGTGTAGAGGGATTGGAGCTCGTCTTGCAAGTCCATGCATTCAAAAATATCTTCCGTATACTCAACGGGCAGTTGTGATGAATTGGTGTAAAGCGGCTCTTCCTCGCCTGCCTGAATAATGTCGGGGTAAAGCTCTTTGTCAATCTTGGCCAGGCGGTAGCTGGTGCCTTCGGCCGGTGTGGCTTCCAGGTTATAAAAGTGCCCGGTCTCTTCTTGAAATTCCACCATAAGCTCACGCAAAAAATGCATAACTTCAAGTGAAAAATCCAAACCTTCTTTGGAACCGACATCCTTGCCCAAGAAGTTGAGGCAGGCTTCATTCATACCCACCAGGCCGATGGTGTTGAAGTGGTTGGTCCAATATTCATCCGTCCTGCTCTTGATTTCACGCAGATAGTGGGCCGAATAGGGGTAAAGGCCGCGCTCTGTTTGCTGTTCTAAAATTTTGCGCTTAATTTCAAGCGAAGTCTTGCCGATGGTGGCAAGCCGCCTCAAGTGGCCGAAAAATTCTTCCTTGCTCTTGCTGATGTAACCTATACGGGGCAGGTTGATGGTGTAAACACCGATGGAACCCGTCATGGGGTTGGAACCGAAGAGACCGCCGCCGCGCTTGCGCAGCTCTTTTGTGTCAAGCCTCAAACGGCAGCACATTGAAACGGCATCTTCCGGTGACAGGTCGGAATTTACATAGTTGGCAAAGTAGGGGATGCCGTATTTGCCGGTTATTTTCATAAACTCATCAACAACCGGGTTGCCCCAATCAAAGTCACGGGTGATGTTGATGGTGGGGATGGGGAAGGTGAAAACGCGGCCCTTGGCATCGCCTTCCAGCATAACATCACAAAAGGCCATGTTGAACATATCCATTTGCTCTTGGAATTGGCCGTAAGTTTTATCCCTGGGTTGGCCGCCGACGATAACCGGCTCATCCTTGAGTGTGGAAGGCACTTTAATGTCAAAAGTAAGGTTGGAAAAAGGGCATTGGAAGCCGACACGGGTGGGAACATTTATGTTAAAAATAAACTCTTGCAAGCATTGCTTTACTTGGTCATAGGTCATATTATCGTAATATATGAAGGGTGCGCAGTAAGTGTCAAAAGAGCTCCAAGCCTGGGCGCCTGCCGTTTCACCCTGGGTGGTGAAGGTGGAATTTACGATTTGCCCCAAAAATGAGCGCATGTGTTTGGCTGGTTTGCTTTCAACCTTGCCCTCAACACCCCCGAAACCGTCGCTTAAAAGTTGGCGTAAATCCCAACCGGCGCAATAGGGGCCGAAAAAGCCAAGGTCATGAATATGGGCTTCGCCGCTTTCATGGGCGTCCCTTACATCTTGGGGGTAAATTTTATGCAGCCAATATTTTTTTGTAAAAGATTCACGGACATAGTTATTTAAGCCGTTTACGCTTTTTTGCATATTGGCGTTTTCTTTAATTTCCCATGCGCTGTCACCCAGGTAAGAGCCAAACATGTCTATGGTGGCATCTATAAGGGCATCGATTTCACGCGCGCTTCGCCTTTTTTCCCTGTACAATATATAGGCCTTGGCGGTTTTGGCGTGGCCGTTCTTAATAAGCACTCTTTCAACGATATCTTGAACGCCTTCAACCTCGGGCATCTTGTTTTTATACTTCTTTTCTACAAGCTCCATGACCTCGTCGGTCAACTGCCCGGCAAGCTCTTCATCTTGACCGCCGCAGGCAACGGCGGCATTGAAAATAGCTTTTTGTATTTTAAATTTATCAAAATCTTCGGTGCGCCCGTCGCGTTTTATTATTTGTTCTTGCATTTCTCTTCCTCCTAAATGTTGTGATTCAAATTATAGCACCATCTATATGTAGTGTCAATTGATTTAGGGCACACAAGCTCTTGTGTTTATTAACGAACTTCCGGGGCCTTTCTTGTCTAAAATTGCAAAAAAACACTAAAAGTTGTTTTTAGCTCCAAAAAATCAGCTGCCCAAAATGTGCCAATGAAGCAAGGTAGCTCAAGGGTGTAAAGGTAGTTAGCTTTACAGGGTTGGCATATCCCAAGACTCAAGGAAGCCTCGAAATTCAGAAGAAACAACTCGAATTTATTTGTGAGTCTGTGTTTTAAAAGTGCCTTTTGGTCTACCCAAATTAATTTTCTGAAAAACAGCTTTATATTTTGCCCTATATATAGTAAAATAGTATCTGTGAAAAGGTTCCCAAGGTCATTTTGTTTTAATGTTTATATAGGAGGGTATAAATTGAAAAGATTCTTATCTGTCCTCATGTCTCTGATTCTGATTTTCACTGCAATTAGCCTTGCCCTAACTTTAAAGGCCGGGGCGGCTTTGGGTGACGGCAAAAAATTGTCGGCTGAAATCAGCCTTCATGTCGGCAAAAGCAAGTCCGACGGCAGCTTCACCCCACTGGCCCTGGGTGAAAAAATAAAGAAGGGCGATACCGTCACCGTCAGGGTTGCCCCCAAGACAGACTTCCTCTGCGGGGCTGTCTGCTTTATGGTGGGCTTTGACGAAAGCTATTTCAGCGTTGTGGGTCACAACAGAAATGCCTTCAAGCCCAATCGTGACAACACCTATTATTCCCAGGCCGTGGCATCTTATGCCGGTTCGACAATGGATCAGGTTACGGCCAACACCCTACCCGGTGGTAAGTACAAGCTCATAAAAGCAAATTTCCAAGCAAATTCCAACGCGGCCAACGGCGGTTATCCCGAATATTTAACGGGGGAATGGCTTTTCAGCTTTGATTTAAAGGCAGAAAAGGCTGTGGATCCCGGTGCCGATGCCCGTATTTTCGCCAGTGATAATTGGTACAGGTCAAAATCAAACAACGGCCACCACGCGCAAGGCTATTTTTACAAGCTTGAAAACCGTGATGTGCTTTCCTCCACGGGCAGAACCAACTATGATTTTATCTTTGATTTGGGCAAGGCTGACCTCAAGTTGCCCTTGAGCAAGCCCCAAGCAAGTGTAACAACGACCCAAGCGTCCACCCAAGCCACGAGCCCACCCGAAAAAACCGAAGCCAAAACAGGGGACGGTGCCAAGCCCACAGCGGGCACAAAACCCACAGCGGGCACAAAACCCGGGGAAGCAGACACCAAAGCACCGGCTACAAGCATAGTTTTTGTGACCAAGGAAGACGGTGTAACCGTGACGGATACAAAAGGCGAGGCCGTGACCGAAATTGTCACTGTCGCCCCCAAAGAAAAGGTGACCCGTATCGAATACATCACCCAAGCCGTGACCGATGATAAGGGCCAAACCGTAACCGACCAAGCGGGTGAAGTTGTTTATGAAACCCGCTATGAAAGCGTGACGGTCCATGTGACGGACGCACAAGGTCAGCATATGACAGACCAAGCCGGCGACTTTGTTTTTGAAACCACCATGGTGCCCGTAACCGTGGTCCATGAAGAAGAAGTTTCCGATGATGCGGAAGCCCTGGACCAAAGCAATGAAAACGAAGAATACACCGACCTTGACGAAGTGCCCGGTGAAGTTTCCAACACCCGCAAAACCATTATCACACTTTTGATTGTGGGCGGCATTGCGGCCCTGGCGCTTGTCGCAAGCCTTATTTACAAGAAGAAACAATAATAATTTAATATAAGAAAACCGCACCCCGTCGGCCTCAAAGCCCGGTAGGTGCGGTTTTTTATACTGATTTTAATGGGGCAAAGGCCCCGGCCGTCAGTCGGTTTTTGAAAATCTGTTAAGCAAAGAAACAGTAATCACTATAATGGCGGTTACAATGAAAATGCCGGCCATACCCTTGGCCATGAGCGGCAAAGACTCCAAAAAGGCTTGAACATTAAAAACATCGGCGAACATAATTTAACCTCCCTATTTTACCTTGCCACAAGGTTTAAGATCATACCGGCTGCTATAACGGATGCAATTTGGCCGGAAACATTAACACCCGTTGAATGCATGAGCAAGAAGTTTTGGTTGTCTTCTTCCAGGCCGATTTTGTGAACAACCCTGGCCGACATGGGGAAGGCCGAAATACCGGCGGCACCGATCATGGGGTTGATTTTTTCCTTGGCGAAAACATTGTAAAGCTTGGCAAACATAACACCGCCGACAGTGTCAAAGATGAAGGCCACCAAGCCCAAACCCATGATAAGCAAGGTTTTTGGGTCCAAAAAGGCTTGGGCTCGCATTTGAACGGCTATGGTAATACCCAGGAAAAGTGTAACCAAGTTGGCCAATTCTTTTTGTGCGCTTTCCGAAAGTGATTCCAAAACACCGCATTCTCTTATAAGGTTGCCAAACATCAAAAAGCCCACCAGCGCAACTGCCTTGGGGGCCACCAGGCCGGTGACCGCCGTTATAATTATGGGGAAAAGTATGCGAACGGTCTTGCTGATTTCTTTTTCTTGGTACTTCATTCTGATCAAGCGTTCCTTGCGGCTGGTTATGAGCTTGATAATGGGCGGCTGAATTATTGGCACCAGGGCCATGTAAGAGTAAGCCGCCACAATAATAGCACCTATGTAATTTGAATTGAAATAATTTGCCACAAAAATTGAAGAAGGGCCGTCGGCTGCGCCTATAATGCCGATTGCCGCCGCGTCCTTGAGCTCAAAGCCAAAAAGCGAAGCCATGCTGAGGGTGAAGAAAATGCCGAACTGTGCGGCCGCGCCGAAAAGCATAAGCTTGGGGTTGGAAAGCAGGGGTGCAAAGTCAATCATAGCCCCTATACCCACAAAAAGTATGAGGGGGAAAAGTTCATTGGCGATGCCCTTATCATACAAAAAGCTCAAAACGCCGACTTCCGCTTGGCCGTCTATGAACTGGGTCACAGCGCCTGACATGGGCAGGTTTACCAAAATTGCACCGAAACCCATGGGTAAAAGCAAGGCCGGTTCCATATCTTTTTTGATTGCCAGGTAAATAAGCACACCGCCTACTACCCACATGACAAGCATCTTCCAGTTAAGGTTGCCGACATTGCTAAAAACCTCACCGAAAAAATTAGAAAAGCTTGTTAAAAACGCCGCCATCAGAAGAACACCACCCTGTATTTATTTGAGCCTGTGCGGAAAAGCTCGATTTTAAAGAGCCCAAAATTAAAAAAGCAAAATCAAGTAATATGATAGCATTGCATCAGCCTACATTCAAGCTGCCGAAAAATTTTATTTGACTTTTTTAAGTTTTGCCCGGGGCTTTGCGAGCGGGGCTGTGGGTGCTATAATATAAAGGTAAGCATTCAAAGCCAAAAGAGCCGATTAAATATTTTTGGAGGGATTTATATGTGTGATACCATGGGCATGGTTTCTGCCGCCGGCAATTCAATTTTTGCCAAAAACAGCGACCGCGGCCCCAATGAGCCGCAACTGATCGAACTTATCCCACCCAAGAAGCACAGCCAAAAAAACTTAAGGGTAACCTACATTGAAATTGAGCAGGTTAAAGAAACTTACGGTCTCTTGCTCTCACGGCCCGACTGGATGTGGGGCGGCGAAATGGGGATCAACGAATGTGGCGTGGTCATTGGCAACCAAGCCGTTTTCACCAAGGGCAAGTACGGCAAAGTTGCCCTTTTGGGCATGGACTTGCTGCGCCTGGGCTTGGAGCGTGCCTGCACCGCCAAAGAAGCACTTGAAATTATTATCGGCCTTTTGGAAGAATACGGCCAAGGCGGCAACTGCGGTTATGACAAGCCCTTTGAATACGATAATTCCTACCTGATTATGGACAAATTCGACCTTTTTGTTTTGGACACCCACAACAAAGATTGGGCCTATAAAAGATTAGAAAAATCAAGCATATCAAATGCCCTAAACCTGGGGACCGATTGGGACAAAAGCAGCCTTTCCGCAGCCGACTTTACAGGCGATTTTTCCGACCCCTTGTTTACCCATTTTTCGGGTGCACTTAAAAGGCGGGCTTCCACCGGTGCCAACCTGGGCCGGGCTTCAAGTGTTGAAGACATGGCGGCAGCCCTGCGCAGCCACTTGCCCGACCTTAAAAACCCCTTTGCCCAAGGCAGCGTGGGCAGTGTTTGCATGCATGCCGGCGGCTTGGTGGGGGACCACACAACCCAAAGCATGATTGTGGAATTTGATGACCAAGGCCCGCCCCTGATTTGGCAAACCGGCGGCTCAACGCCCTGCATTTCGCTTTTCAAGCCCTACCTTTACGGCAACAAGGCCATAGCCCCTGTTTTTGAAGAAGGGGACGGCGGCGCCCTCAAACATTGGTTGCAACATGAAGCTTTTGCCAGGCGCTTTTTGGGCAACTTGGTGCCCGCCGAATATTACATTCAATTGTCCGCCCTGGAAGCGGAATTTTTACGGCAAGCCCGAGCCAACCGCCGCAACAAGCCCGCCATGGAAGAATTGGCCCTTTATGCCCTGGCAAAAGAAGAAGACTTCAAGGCAAAATGGGCAAAAAAAATTCAGCCCGGCAAACTGGGCAGCTTGCGCTACCGCCGTTACTGGGCCAAAAAGAATGAGCAACTGGGCAAAGGCCGCCCGGAAAAATTACAAATTAAAGCTTAAACGGCAGGGGATACAATCACAAAAAGTATCCCTTCTTTTACTTCCACATAAGCCCTGTCGGCCGCAAATTCATTGCTGACCCCCAGGGGGAAGCAGTTGGTCAAGTCGGCATTTTCTAAATTATAGCGAAAACCCTTGAGGCTGACACCCAGGGCCCGGTCCGAATAAGCCAGCACGCTGACATAAGCGCCCTCAACTCTGTCCAGGCTCATCTGCCTGTTTTTAAAGGCATAAAGCCTGTCCCTATCACCGCGCAGCTCACAAATGCCGCCCTCTTGGGCAATATAGGCACAGGCTGCCAGGTTGGCCGTTTGGTGGTCCAAACGCCCACCCAAAGCACCAAGTAAAAGAAAATTCTCATACCCCCGGGCCAAACCTTCTTTAACAGCCAGCATGGTATCGGTGTCATCCTTAACCGCGGGGGCCTCAATAACCTCAAGGCCGGGGGCTGCCTTGCCCTTAAAAGAGTCAAAGTCGCCCATCAATAAATGGGGGCTTATACCGGCCCGCAAGGCATGTTCGTAGCCGCTGTCGGCCGCTATGATAAAATCACCCGCTCGGGGCTCGTAAAAGCCGAATTCCGGCGCGCCGGCTATGATAATGCATCTTTTATCCAAGGGGCACCTGCCTTCCAAGAACTGTAAAGCAAAAATACTTTACAAGTCTTTTTTACTCTTCTTGCCCTAATTTTATCACTTTGGAGCGGGGCCTGTCAATCAAGGCCCCGGCCTTGAAAACAGGCAGTCTTTAATAAAAAACAGGCTCCATATTTACAAAAGCCCAAAAAATTGCTATAATATGACAAAGATTGGTCCAAACAAACTGTGTTTGCTTTTAAACAGCGGTCTGTTTGGGCTATTTTAGCCCTTATAAAACAAAATTTTAGGAGGAGTTTTAATGCAGTCAATTACGCTTCTCGCCCCCTTTGCCAGCCTTGCGGCTCTGATTTTTGCAGGCATTATGGCATATGTGGTTATCAAAAAACCGCAGGGGAATGAGGCCATGATCAAAATTTCCACCGCCATCAAAGAAGGGGCAGACGCATATCTAAAAATTCAATACCGTGGGGTAGCCTTGTTTTTCGGCCTGATGTTCATTTTACTGTCAGCCCTGGCCTACTTTAAATTCATAACACCCTTTGTACCTTTCGCCTTTGTATCGGGCGGTTTTTTTTCCGGTCTTTCCGGTTTCTTCGGCATGAAAATTGCCACAGCCGCCAATGCGCGGACTGCCCACGCAGCTTCAAGCAGCTTGAATTCCGGGCTCAAGGTTGCCTTTTCATCCGGTGCGGTTATGGGCTTTGTGGTTGTCGGCCTGGGTTTGCTTGATATTTCTGTTTGGTTTTACTTTTTAGACTGGTGGTACGGCACCAAAGAGCTTATGAGCGAAGCCCAGCGCATTCAAAACATCACATCCGCCATGTTAACCTTTGGCATGGGTGCTTCGGCCATGGCCCTTTTCGCCCGTGTGGGCGGCGGCATATTCACCAAGGCGGCGGATGTCGGAGCGGATCTGGTCGGTAAGGTCGAGGCAGGAATTCCCGAGGATGACCCCCGCAACCC
>LSQX01026518.1_pt1 | contig 16405 bp, 3 predicted proteins | sample 654561 | NCBI WGS metagenome assembly LSQX01 (sample SAMN04489861, study PRJNA283612) | anaerobic digester metagenome | isolation source: 4 biogas reactors fed with cattle manure at either 37C or 55C with and... | place: Denmark: Kongens Lyngby | collected 2014 | reverse complement strand
GTCAAGCATATAACAATATTGCATTTAAACGAGACGCACTCCAATTTACTTGCCGGGTCGCCAAGAGATGATGAGCTAAACGGAAAAGCTGGCGGAATTGCAAGAGCAGTTAGCCTAATAAAAAAAGAGAAATCGAAAAATCCAAACACAATGCTTTTGCACACAGGGGGCTTTTCTTCTGGGGATTTATTTTATAATAAATACTATGGAGATTTAGAGCTAACAATCCTTTCATTGCAAGGGCTTGACGCAGTGGGGATTCAATGCAACGAGTTTGACCGAGGTGCCGAGATTTTTCAGCAGACTGCTTACAAAATAAGTCTACAAACAGGGATTAATTTCATATCTTCAAATTTAGAAATCCCAGAAGATGAAAATTTTAGCGATCTAAAAAACTTAGTTAAGAAAAAGTATGTCAAAGATTTTGATGGCGTAAAAATTGGAGTTCTTCAATTAGGAGTCCTCGACAATCTTAATTCTGACCTCGGTCCCTTGCGTTATATTGATAACTATAACGATTTGATTAACGAGCTATTAAGCGAGTTAAAAGCTGAGGAGGTTGATATAATTATTTTAATTTCGGGCTTAGACAAAGAAAGCAACTTGAGAATACCAGAGCTTTTCCCGTCTATTGATATTGTAATTGCAAACGATTATTATGCCTCAATGCAAGAGCCGATTGTAGTAGAAAACTCAATAGGCGGAAATTCGTATATCTTATGCTCCTCGCCAAACTATAGAGGAGTTGGGAAAATTAGTATTGAGTATGACGAGGGAATAGAATCCTTTTCTTGGAGCAATATAAATTTGGATAGCACAATAAAAGAAGACCTGCAAGTAAAAGCCATACTCGATGTTTATACTGAAGATATAGACACAAGCTATTCCTATTTAGTGCCAGCAGTTTCGCATAAATTAGCCGAGATAAGCTCCTTTTATAAAGAGCATTTAACTTGCGAAGAATTGCATTCGCCCGGCTACAAAGACACACCAATAGCTTCCTTAATTTGCAAAGCATATACACACTGGGCAGAAAACAACTTAGGAATGGAGGACATTGATTTTTCTGTAATTATAAACGGAGCGACAATGCAGCCCCTTTACGAGGGACCGATAAACGCATTAGATCTTTTTAGAGTAATAAGCTATGGCTTTTCAGCAGACAAAACGCTTGGAAATAGATTAGTTAGAATTAGCCTTACAGGAGCTCAAATTATTGCAGGCTTGAGTTATAGCTTAACTTTTATTGACGAGAGCGATGATTTTTTTATTCAATCAGATCGGTTGAAATATACTTATAATTCCGATGTAGAAAGCTTATTTAAGCTAACAGATCTTACAATAAATGGCGAAGCTGTTGATATAGCAAAGACTTATAATGTGATTACAAATGAAATTATTGTTTATGCCTTAAATTTTTTGGGCATTGCAGAAAACTATGAAATTCTTGAAAATAGCTCAGAATACTATGCCCTTATTGAATATGTTTTAAATAATCCGCTGCTCGATGGAAGCACAGACAATAACATATTAAACATAGCTCAAGGCTCAGCTGTGCAGGTCCTTAAAGAAAGCTCAAACAGTCAAATTTCTGTTTTTCCAAATCCAAGTCAAAATACTATAAATTTTTGCATTGAAGACAAGGCTTTAGCAAGCGTCTCTATTGCAATATACGACAACCAAGGAAGAGCGGTGAAAGCAAGAAAGAGCTATGAAATATCTCAAAACAGCTCTACTATTTCTTTAGACATACAAGATTTAAGCTCGGGCGTTTATACTTATATCGCGGGTGGAAATTCTTTTCTCAAATTCGGCAAATTTATAAAAACAGAATAGGGTTTTAAAGATTGAGGCAAAATAAAAATAAAAAAAGTCCGACACGCTTTGTGTCGGACTTTTCTTTTATATGCTCAATTTATTAATTGAGTTATAAATCAAATTACTTCATACGAATTACTTCGCGTGTAGTTGTGAAATTGCCAGCTCTGAAATAGATGTAGTAAGAACCAGCAGGCAAATCGTTGCCATAAAGCATTACTGTGTGAGTGCCAGCAGCGTAATCCACACCATCAATTAAGTCCATAACTTTCATACCATTAGCATTGAACATTGTAATAAACACCTGCTCGTTGAATGGAATGCTGAATGTTAATTGGGCTTGTCCGCTAAATGGGTTTGGAACAGGCATATTGAGAACGAAGCCGTTTTCTTCATTTTCAATCACACTTACCTCACCACCAATGCTAAATCCTTCAACACGGCTGTATTCCATTGTTGGATCGCCATTCCATATTGCACGGATTACAGCATTTGGAGTTTTGTAGTTAGGCACTGTCCATTGTTGTGAATTTTTGTTTGCCAAAACTGCTTGAGCAATAAATTGCCAGCTTTCACCACCGTCATAGCTGAATTGCAAGTCGAATTTGTTGACGTTATTGTAAATCCAGCGAACTGGAACTTTTGCTCCAATGCTGAGCTGATCGCCAGCCTTTGGATTTGTAAGTTTTAATGAACCGGCAAGTATTCTGAATCTGCCTGTTTGAGTTAAAACCTCGCCATTTGTAGCATTGACCATACGAACAACAGCGTCTTTTGTATCAACTGATGGAATAGTCCAAGCAACTTGTTCTGAATTGCTATTAACGACTGGACTGATCGCAACCCAATCTGTAAGGCCATTTTCAGAAAACTCGAAGCGAATATTCAAAGCATCGCTTGTAGTCCAGCGAATGAAATCGCTTGCTCCACCAGAATAAATCGGGTCTTTCGAAGAAGGACGTGTTATATCATATTCACTTGGTAAGAGCGAGAATACTGCTGTGCTTCTATCAACTTCCAAGCTGCTGCTTGCATCAACTATACGGACTAAGCATTCAGTTGAACTGACTTTTGGAGTAAACCAATTATAGCTTTGAACTGCAACATCAACGTTCTTGCTAATGTTGAACCAAGTTGCGCCATTGTCAGTTGAATAATCAATATTCATCAAGAAGCTGTTTGTTGGCTTTGTCCAAGAGATTGGATAGCTACGTCCAGCGACCCAAGACTCTCCGCCATTCGGGCTGATTAAAGCAGTTGACTTTGGAACAAGAACGGCTGGAATTGGGAGGAATTCACCATTACCAGTTACGTTATAGCTTTCTGTTGTAAGAACGCCAGTAATTTCTTTATGCCAATCAAAGTAGTATTCGATTGCTTGAGAAATTACTTTGAAGCGCAATGTGCCAAGATATGTTGGTGAATTTGGAACTAATTGACCACCAAGACGGGTAAATGCGTCATAATCAATTTCAATAGTTCTCAAATCTGGGATTGGGCTTCCAGCTTCTTTGAGCGGTGCAGAATAGCTTGCAAAGTAACCTAAAGCTGCTTTGTTGCTAAATATTACATCATCGGTTTGAATTAAGCCATCAAAGGTCAAAGTAGTTAAATCGTAAGTAATACCGAAAGTAGAGTGGCCAAGTCCCCACTTTTCACCTTCATTTACAATATAGAATGGAACATCAATGAATGAGCCATTCATAACAGGGGTTGCATATACTTTATAACGCAAGCCACCAGCCATAATTTCATCATGCTTTTTAAGCATTGCGGGTGTGCGATTTAGGTATTCACCACCGTTTTGCAAGTGTAGTTTAGTAGCTTCGATAATATGACTTGACATCTCTGGAGCATCGGCAAGATAAGCATCAAGCGGGTCGGTTCCAGTTATGTAAGCGGCTGGTAAAACGCCAGCATCATCAATTGAAGCAATTGCGGACACGATATTTTCTGGTATTGAAGGCATTTTGTTAGTGTTGTTATCGACAATATTTCTATCGAGGTGATTAACAAGACCATCGCCAGTAATATCGGAGCGATTCATAGCGCCACCTGCGTCTGAGCGAACTCTTGCGCGGTCAGCAGCATCAATTTGATAGTTCTTCTCGGCGTCTCCACCAACCATAGCAGCCATTGGAGCATCGCCAGTCTGATACATACCGTCATTCCAATTCAAGCCAGTAGAACCCCAGCCTGTAAGCTGACGATCAGATTCAGCATTTCCATAAGCTGTAAACTTATCTGTAATAAGTGGTGGGTATTCTCCAGCTTCGTTTTGGCTAATACCAACGTTATTTTGAACTGATGCGTTCCAGTTTTGGAAATCCCATCCAGATTCAATTGCCCAAGTGCTAAAATCATCACCAGCATAAACAAAAGGAGCTGCATATCTTGACATTACTGGCAAGTGGTTCAAATGGTCAAGAACGACAAAATAGCGTTCATTATCAGCAATTTGAGTGAACACAAAAGGAACATTAGCAAAGTTTGAGCCGTCATTTCCTCTACCAGTGCCAGCTGTTGGGTCTTTTGTAGTTGGGCTGTTGTAGTAACCTTCTGAAGATTCTTTTATGCTGTTTTCTACAACTGAGCCCGGTGTATTTGAATTGTCATCAAATAGTGCGATTCTCAAACCCTTGTCGCCGAATGTTGTCCCAAGATTACTTGTGAAAGCGGTTGAACTTCCAAGATGGTAGCCTTCGAGCAGAACTCTAACCGTAAAGTTGCTTGGAGGTGTGATATTGAAAATCTCTGTTTCAGTAATCAAAGTAGGAACGCGTCCATTTTCAAAATTATCAAACTCAAGGACAGAGCCGTTAATGGTTGCTCTTCCGCGAAGTTGCAATCTTCCATTTGCCATAGTAGCTGGAACGGGTCCTTGGTTTGTAAACACGCCAGCGCCATCAAGTTCTGGATCTGTCTTTGAAAAGTCTAAATTGACTGCATATTGTGAAGGTGAATTTACACCTTGGAAAGCAAAATTATTATCAGTTTCAAACAAAGTCATAGCGTCTACGAAACCGGGATTGAATTTCTTGCTTGCAACGTATTGATATGGGCGCCAGTTCATTCCACCGCCACCTTTTACACTGAATTGCAAGTCTGCGTGATTACTTGCATCGCTGCCATTATAGAACGAAGGATATTGGTCATTACGATTATAATCGAAACCTACCCAACGAACTCTTAAATCAGTTTTTGTATTTGCTACATCTTGCTGATAAACAGGCTCTACTAACTTTACTACTGGAGTTTGAGCAGCAAAGAAAGTTCCTTCTGGAACTAAACCGCCATAAATTGTCCCGCATTCTGTTGTAGAAGTTGGAATAATAATAGCAGTCAATTCTGTTGAAACTGGATAAGCAGAAAGACCTCTTAAATATCCATTATTCAAGAAATCGCCACCATTGAGCATAAATGCTGCTTGCAGATGCTGTGCATAGTCGGTGCCAGCAAAAGCGCCAAGCTCTTCTGCGCGAACTGAAAGCGCACCTTGGATAAAACGAGTTAAAGCGCTTGGCTCAACGCCGGTATGGGATTGCCCAGCTGGATTATTACCCCAGAAGCGAACTTCTTTAATTTCACCGATAAAGCTGTGTGGAGTGGCATAATCGTTTCCTAATGGCTCATATCCAAGATAAGCTGGGAATTTATTGTCATTAATTGTTGTAATATTGTCAGTTTCTGGTTCAAAATCCTGAGTAGCAAATGGTTTTCCATCTACATAGAATTTTGCAGAAGCATTGCCTCCATTAGCTAAATTGAACCAAACTCCCACGTGAACCCAAACTGAGTCGAACACTACGTCATTTGGTGGAATGATCGGATATCTTGCATCACTTGTAACGGTTCTAAGCTCTGTTCCAGTAATGGAGCCAACAACAAATTGCAGCTGACCAGTTGGTAAAAGACGCAAAGCATAGTGAATGTCATAAGGAGCTTCGTCATTTTTCTTTGAAAGAATTGGGAAATATTCCTCTCCTTCATTTCCAAGTGGGAAGCGATATGGTTTAACCCATGCTTCTAAAAAGCCAATTCCTCCACTCATGTTTATTTTCCTTGTGGCTGGAATTTTTACATAAGCACTGCCCATATTGCCAAGTGCGAAATACGGGGCGACTGTAAATGGTTCTGAAATGGAAGCGATGTCAGTTTGCTCTCTTAGCTCTGTTCCGCTTATTTTCATTATCACTTTTTTATCGTAGTTACCTGTTCTATCAGATTTTTCTGTAACTATTGGTAGCAAGCCCTGTAAATCGTTTATTGTATCGCTAATAGTGGCATTGCGATATGGTTCCCAATAAGCTTCACCAGCCTCAATGTCTATGGATTCCATAATAGCATTGTCGCTCCCGATAGCATCAAACCAAGTATGGCCGCCATCGCGACTTAAATAAACTTGTAAGTCAGCACTACTGTTTTCTAAGCTTCCAAGTCCATAAGCAGCCCAGCGGATTGGGTAGATTTTGTCTTTTAGATTGCTCACACCTTCGCCTCCAGCCGGGGAGGTCAAGCGGATATGAGATTTATCGGGACGGAATCTAAGCTCATCATTATTTGGATCTGCGCTTATAAGATAAGCGTCTTCACCAGTATAATAGTTCAATGGATTTGCATTGTTTTGATATTCTATGTCGTTTGCAGCGTCATCACTAAATCCTTGGAAAGGATAAGCAAGCTCAAGCGAGGCGCGCAAATCACCTGTTGAATGATCAATTGGGTTAATTGAGCCAGCGGGGTCATACACGCCAGACATTCTTGCACGTAATTCGTTTTGAGTCATTGCATAACGCCATACTCTAACTTCTTTAATACCAGCGTGCAAATAATTGTTTGGATTGTAAGGTCCATTTGGTCCAGTTGGATTGTAAGCACCTGGGTTATCAATGCTATTTGGATTCAATCCCACCCAAATTGGTTGATTAGTTGTAAGCATTCTGATATTAATATCATTATTGTTAATATATTGGTCTGCAATTTCACCATTTACATATAAAGTAACGATATTATTTTGAACTGTGGCTGCTAAGTGATACCAATTTTCACTATGCTCTTCTTGAATAGGAGTAGCGTCATCGGAAACACAAAGGGGATCTGTTGCGCGGACCTCGCCAACGTATTGTCCTCTTTTATCACCACCTTCAATTTCTTTAGCGCGAAATGCCGGATAACGACCTTCAGCTAAATATAGCATCCAAGAGCCTTCTTCGTCAGTTGTGGGTCCAGAAGAGGAGAGAACAATACCAGTATTGGCTGTTGGGTCTGGCGGATCTGGGATTGAATTCAAATTCACCCAAGCTTCAACTGTTAATTGAGTGGCATTGCTATAATTATAACGTGTTCTGTAATAGCTTTCGCCATCAAGTTGAGCAAAGAAAAGCCTTCCGATTACAAAGTCAAAATCGCTTATATCCATTTGGCAGCTGCCTTGATAAGCTGCTCTTGATGTGATTTTAGTATTCCAATTCAATGTATCGAGTTGGCGAATGCGGAGCAGTGCTTGTTCTGAGCGATTTTTAAAATTCTCGCTTGCTTTCCAAATCACTCTAATCACTCCACCATAGCCTGCACCGGCAACTGTTAATGGGAATGTCCCATTTGCCTGCGTCATATAAAAAGCATTAGTTGCGCTCACCATATCCATTTCACCGGAAGCGTATCTATCTAATACATTTCCACTTGATAAAGCTGTTGCATCTTGATCTGTTTCGGCAGCGCGCCCAAACTCAATAAAATTCGTTCCGTCATTGATTAAAGAGTATTCAAAAGCATAGCCAAAGCGACCTGTGCCATAAGTTCCATTTGCCAAATTGGAAGCCAAGCCACTTCTTTCAAAGTAAATTGGATATCCTTTGTTGTTATCGGCAGCAAGAACTAAGTAGGCACTGCTTGGGTATCTATGAATTACAGTGTTTGGATAATTTGGACTTAATATAGTTATACCTCTTATTGTAAAATCTGGCTCTGATAAAAATTCCACTCGAGATGTCAAGTCGTTAAAGTCATTTGGTGACATAACGGTATGGGCACCCCATTCCAGTGGAGCAAAGTCGATTTCTGATAACACATCGCAATCAAGATACTTATCTTTGATTACAAATTTTAGCATACCGACAAAAGAGCCTTTTCCAGTAGTAGCTGGAGCGAAGCCTGCGCCACCATTGCCTAAATGCACACTCAAGCCATAAAGTTTGTGTATAACTGAGTTTATTGAAATTTCAGTTCCTTGAGCTACTACAGCTCCAAAGCCGTTTACGGTGCCAGTTCCTTGGCTCGCAAAGGGAGAAAGCAGAGTCTTATAGGGATTCGGCTGATTTATATCTCTATCTATTGAATCGCTTACTGCGTAAGCTGTTGTGCCAGTAATGTCGAGATACTCATCGTTAAAAACTAAGTTTATGTTCATATTCCCTAAATTCGTAGTGGCTTCGTTGAGTGATTTTGCCCAAATCTCTACTCCGAGTGTATCGCCCATTCGGCGTTGATTTAAACTAAATTCGAACGACTGAGCAAATACCCCAACTGTCCCGAAGAACATCGCCGCAAGCAAGAGAAGCTGCAAAAACAAGTAGCGTGGTTTTGCTCGTCCAGTTTTTTTGATTTTAGTCATCATTTTTAATTCCTTTATTTTATTTAAAAAATTATTTACTATTTATTTTAAGGGGTTACGCTAAATATTTCGCTGCTACTTGTGGTTACTTGCAATGTATAAGGATTCACAGCATCGAAAATGCCATTATATCCATAAACACGAACGCTATAAGTGCCAGCACTTAATTCATTCATTATGAACGCATCCACATACTTATTTTGCAAGTAAGAACGTCTTACCCGCTTGCCTGTTTGGTCATAAAGTTCTACGTTGTAATTTTCTGGTAAATTGAACAACTTCACGCGTAAGTTTGGTGAGGCGCTAGTTATTGTGAAATTGAACCAATCCTCGTCTGTATCGCTCTTTATTGTGCCACGGACTGGAGTATTCGTTCCTATTGCCTTCGACAATGCGCGCGTATTGTTAATTCCATAAGTTATATCATCATCATAGCTACCAGTAGTTACTAATTGATTTGGATTGCCAGCTGCTGCTGTTGTGTTGTAGCTTTCATAGCCAGCCTCGCCATCGTAAGTGAATACATAAACATAATAAGTAGTATTTGGAGCAAGTCCGGTTACATCTACTTGTTGTTGATCGTCATTATAGACTACAACTGCATCGCCGAATGTAGAGCCAGCGCCGTAAATAGTATTTGCTAAATATGTAGTTGCATTTACTGGATACTCATCTTCATTAAGCAAAGAGTTTGCTTTCATAACAACTATGTTAGATGCGCTTGTGCCAGGTTGCCAATCAATACTAACACTGGTTGGCTTTATATTTTTAAATTTAATTGTAGTTGCTTGCCCCGTTGGTGCGGCAGGAATAACTGAAAACGGCTCAGAAATGCCCATTTGCCAATTCAAGCTACCGCCAGTTGTGTCTGCTTTAAGAACGAAGTTATCGCCTTCACCATTTGCCCCCGTAAACATCATTCCGCTTATAGTAACTTCGCTTTTGCCTGGCTGAATTAAAGCTGTAACAGTTCCAACATTTAAATCTGCGGTTCCATTGCCTTGTGCTTTTTGAACTTGAACTTCAAACGCTTCTTCGGCAATAAGTGGCTGCCCCAAATGATTTTGCAACTGAACTGTAGTTTTGAAAGGAAGCCCGAGTTTAACTGGATTTGGGTCAATTTTAGTAATTGCAATACGGTTTCTATTTGTTGCAATAGCTCTGTCTTTTGCAATATCAGTATTTTCAGAAGCATTGAAAATTCCCCAAACGCCTGCAAGAGCTGCTGGGTTTCCTATTGGGAATGATGCCATTGTCAATACTCTTGGATCAGCAACATTGAAAGGCTGCAACTTGTTTCTGTAGTCGAACCAAGAGCTTCCAGTCCATTTTGCTGGGAAAGAGGCATTTGCTGAAGGAGTTGTTCCGCCGTCTAAATCTGTCTTCCATTGGAATATTGCTTTTAAGCTATCCACTGGCGCGTCGCCTTCGGGAATGATTTCAAAATACGCATCAACGCAATATTTTGGATCCCCTCCGCGTCCCTCTGTTGGGTCGAGATAGACTGGCTTAATCAACACTGCCTGTCCTTGAATTGAATTTGCAAACTGCAATGTGATTGGAGTATACATTACTGCATCTCCGCTTCCGCCAATATTAAATACAGTTGGTGGATTGTTCTTAACATAACGTCTTAAATTTCCAACAACGTGAGCAAGGTCTGTGAATGCTGGCAAGGTTGCCAATGGTCCGAATGTTAATATATTGTCATTTGTAAATATATTAAAGACGCCAGCCAAAGTTCCGTTTATTCTTAAATTTCCTCCAATTGTTAAATCGGCTGCTATTGTTAAATTATAGCATTCTTCATCTCTAAACATTGAAGGAGGAGTGTAATCAATAGAAGTTGTCAGATCTACTGTTGAACCTGTTCCTGCTTTAATTCCACCTGAAATCATTGTAATAAAGCTTGTAGCATCAAATGTTAATGTATTTGTTCCCAAATCAAAATTATTGATTCCACTGTTTATTCTTAAGATTGATTTATTTGCGATATTCAAATCTCCACCTAAAGTTTCCTGACGGGCTACTTCAAGTTGAGCTGTGGTTACTCCACCTTGGAAATAATCATTTGACAAGCCATTCTCAACTGTTCCGGTTCCAGTTAAAACTAATCTTGAGTTGGCAGCAGAGCCATCTATTACACCAGCTGTTCTTGAAAGATCGCCATACAAAGTAAGCAACTTTGGATTGTTATAATCAAGACCGCTCGCTATTGTTAAATCCGCAATTAAATGCAAATTACCATTAACAGTTAAATCGTTTGCAGTTTCGTGATCTTCGTTTACAGTTAAATTGTATAAAGTTGGATTGCCACCAATAGTAAAGTAAACGTCTGAAAGCCAAATTGGATCAGTCGCAGAATTTGCAATCAAAGTTCCTGCGTTACCATTGATAACTCCGCTATGTCTTGAAATGATGCCAGCGCCAACTGTGAAGGTTTTATCTCCAAGATTTAGAATTCCACTTGTTAAAGTTAATTCATGACCATCATCTTGAGCAATAGCAGCATCAATTTCAAGAATTAATTCAGAGTTATTCACTTTATTTATTTGAAGATCACCAAATTGGGCGGCATCTAAAGTTATTGTGTTTCCTTTAATATATTGGGTGCCGTTACCATTGAAAATAACTTTATTATTCTTATCTGTGTTGGTTGCATTTGGAGCAATTGTGCTTTGGTCATTTAAAACTAAATCACCAGCTATCATAATTTCCTGCCCTGCATTTGGGAATGTTATAGCTGCTGCGCCTTTGCCCAAAATATTGTAAAATTGCGATACTGCTGGTGAAACGCTTTCAATTTCTGGGGCTGCGTCTGTGAAAGTAACAGTGCCAGCTGTTGCTAAGAATTTCGCTCCTGCTCCTTTGTTGTTATAAGCTGCAGCAGCGGTTCCAGTAATAGTAAAATCGCTTGCTGTTGTAACTTCGTTATTTGGAGTTGCCGCTATTACTAAATTTCCAAATTCTAATTTACCAGCTTCACTCTTTGTAATTGTTTTTGGAAAACCAGCAGCAAGACCAGGTCCAGTTACGTCAAAAGTAGTTACCGCTGCGGCATCTCCTACATAAAACTGACCTGTTCCCTGAATTTCAATTCCAGCCCCTGTTGGGTATGCTGCGCTATTTGCTATTGTAAAATTACCATTAGCTGCATCTGTTGTTAATTTTGAACCGTCTGCAACTAATAATTTGAAGAATGATAAGTTTCCGCCGTTATTAATTGCTTTTTCTTGATAGTTATCAAAAGTAATTGTTCCGTTATTAGCTATCAATTCCGTAGTAGCAACTAAATCTAAATTACCATGAATTGTCCAGCTGTCGTTTGTATATACAGTTCCGGCTCCAATATTCAAATCATAGAATTCTAATGTATGTGTAGATGCGTTTTTTATCCACTGGTTTGCACCACCAACAAAGGAAATAACTCCATTGTCTGCAATGAGTGAAGCATTGCTCTTCACATCTATTTCACTTGCAACTTGCCAACTTGTGGAAGTTACAACTTTTGCGCCCTCTGCAATGTGCAGTTTGTCAAATATTAGTTCGTTATCAGCGCTTGCATTCACTATTTCTCTTTGAGAATTGTTGCTGAAAATTGTAGTGCCAGCAGGAGTGAAAAGACTTTGTCCGCTCTTTGTAAAATCACCTTGTATATAGGCAGTCCCTACTGGGGAATAAGTGTTTGCTACATCATCATCATTAAATACTACATTGAACAGTTTTAAAGTTCCACCTTCTTCTACCTCCCAAGCTTTTGTATCAGCGCCACCGGGGAAAGTGATAAATCCATTTTGAGCAATGAATGAAGAACCATCTTTCACTGTAAATTGATTCTTAATATCGAAGCTTGCAGTTGTTGTTACATAAGCATCGTTATCGAATTTCAAGGTATGGAACTGTGCCGCTGCGGACATAGGAATTGTGATTGTTTGGTTTCCATAGCCACCCCAGAAAACTAAATTAGGATTGTTTCCTGCTCCATCTAAAAATGTGTTATTCATCAAACTAACATTTCCAGAAATCCTGATTTCATTTGCTTGAGCAAAATTTACTTCTGCCATATCTATTGTAAGGTTATGAATCCATATACCGCTTGTGGGAACGTAGTCGTTACTAGTTGTAATAGTCGAAGAAACACCAGCAGTAACGCCATCGCCGACAATCAAACTCAATTTGCCATAGCCATTGACACCAAGAATTTCGGCGCCAGCAACAACAGTAACATTTCCCATTACACGCAAGCTAACATTATCGCCATTAATGCCGTTATCAGTTGGCTTTAGCTCGGCTTGTGCGTGGTTCATATTTAAAACTTTACATTCGTATATGTTTCCATTTCCATTAAGATATACAGTTGAGGCGCCAATTACTGCTTGGTCGAATTTGGATGGAACGCCAGCTGGAGTCCAGTTTGCAGCCTCGCCCCAATTCCCGCTTGCAACAGCAAACTTCTTCATAACACCCCCATCACTCGGAAGAGCTGCAAGGGCGAAAAAGTAACCTGTAACGCTAGCTGCTAAAATATCTTCTAATTCCGTATTATCTTGAGATAAGCTGACTCTACCAAAACCAGTTAAAGGTGTATTTAAGTTAATACCTGTATTAATACCAGTTTCATTGGATAAGTTTGTATTATCAGTAAAAGTTAATACTGTGCTCATATAAACATCTAAATCTGAAGGATTTGAATATAACTCTGTATTGTCAAATTGAAATGTGATATCAGTAATATCAGCACTATTAACAATGTGAAAAATACGAGCAGTTGATAAACCAACCTCGGGTATTGGAACAGTAATAGGATAGCGTCTAACTGTATATGTCCCAGCAGATAAATTTCTAATACCTATTCCACTATCTTCTATTTCTCCTTCATCGGCAGAAGCTGTTGTTGTTATATACCCATGAGCATCATCGCTTGCTCCTGTATTGGTGATAGTATTTCCAGCGGTTTCAGTCATTATTGCATCGTCATCAGCAAAATCAATAACGTAGCCATTTAAATCCAAATCGCCAAGTGTAATAACTAAATCAACTACGACTGCAGTTCCTTCACCAATAGTCAAATCACCATTTAATTTCATACCACTTGGACGATTTAAAGTAAGGGTCCCTATAGCTTCGCCATCAAAGGCATAAGGCAGCACAAGTTGTGAAGAAGAACCATTAACTACCAAATTAGTTGTCGCATCAACTGTATACGTTCCTTCACCTTGAAGAGAGCCGTAAAGGGTGATAGTTGAGGCAGCTGTTCCTGACGTTAAAGTTCCTGCGTTAGTAAAATCACCTCTTACAGTCAAATCATCACCAGCACTTATATCAAGTTCACAACCAGCCTGAATTTCTAAATTTCCATAAACTTCTAAATCACCATTGCTACCTGTTGTGAATGTTGCTGTATTTCTTAAAGTTAAATTTTTTAACGTCATATCTCCAGTTACTAATGCAACATCTTCATCTGTAATCAAATTTGAAGTTTCATCGAATGTAATAGGATCGTGTGTTAAATCAATAGTTGATCCATTGGTAGAAAATACTATTGTTGAATTGTTGGTAGCGTCAACAGTAGCACCAGCCCCAGTATAAGCCAAACCGACAACAAAATCTAATGTATACCCATTTACAGAAATAGTACCACCAGCAAACTCAGTATCTGTAATATCTCCATTTAACGTTAAATTGTTATTTAATGTGATTTTTTGTCCTGCTCTATTGAAAGTTAGTAAATTTAATTCAGTAATTGAAGAATTTAAGCTAACGTCAGAAGCGTGTGTATTGAAAATTATTTCAGTAGCTGCATTTGTTTTAAAGTTGCCTGTAAAACTATAAGGGCCACTAAATGCTAGTCCAGTTGTTGTTACTTGGTCAGCATCAATAGTGCCATCACCGGCAACTGAACCTAAAAACACATTGTCAAAAGTTACAAAATCTATAGTTCCATTTGTTCCTATGGTTGTTATTGTGCTTGCATCATCAGTAAACTGATTATCAACTGCAGCAACTAATGTTCCGTTTGAAACATTAAAAGTAGGTGTAGTTCCGGCAAAAGTAATAGCTTGTGCTGTTAAAGTGGTGGTTACAAGTGGTCTATTATAAGTTAAACTGTTTATTGTGCTTGCAGCTCCAGGAAAGCCTGTAATAGCACCTGAACCACCAAAAGTAATTTTTGTAGCATTGTTCGTAGTTATATTAGCAGTAAATGTTGCAGGACCATTTAATACTAACTCAGAGCCTGAAGCTACCACTCCAGCAGCAGTTTTATTAGTGAATGTTCCGTTTACTGTTAATTTGTTTGCTCCAATAGTTAATCCACCAGCTGCATCAATAGTTACATTACCAGCAACAGTTAAATTTGCAGTTAATGTAGGTCCATTTGCATTAGTAACATGTAAGCTAAGTAAATCTGTTATTGGGGGGAAGTTTGTAATTGCGCCACTTGCGCTTAAAGTTAAATCTGTATTACTATTTGTATTCACTGTCGAATTTGTAAAGCTAACAGCACCACCAGTGTAGGTTAAATTTGTTCCCAAAGCATGAATTGCGCAGCCAGCGGTAAATACTGGCACGTCTGCGATTGTTGCTGTCGAATTATTAATATTTAAAATTCCTGCGGCTCCTAAATTAATTGCGCCATTAAATGTATTTGTTACATTAGGCCCGCTTGAAAGTAGAGTTCCATTAATTGTTGGTGCTCCAGTAAACACTCTTGCTACAGTTTCGTTTGAATTAGCATTCAAAGTAGCGCCTGCGCCAATCGTTGTTGCTCCTCCAACATTTAAGTTGTTATCGCCAACAATGAGGGTGCCGGATGTAATTCCTAAAGTGCCAGCTGCGGCAACAGTTAAATCAGCAGTTAAAGTAACCGATGAACCAGCTTTAATAACTGCTAAGCTATGCAAAGCAGCAATTTCATCTGGTAAAACAACAGCAGCACTACCATTTAATGTTAAAAGGGTGGCTGCAGTAGTTGTCAACGTTCCATCTTCACTATTGGTCAATGTCCCAGACATAGTAACAGTAGCGCCTGTTAAATTAACTGTGCCAGTGCTTAAGTTGTGTAAATTGCCGGCAAAAGCAGCGGTGCCTATTACTAAAGCAGTTGCACCAGTTGCGTTTAACGCAGTTGCAGATGTTCCATTAATGTAAATACCACCTGCTGCGTTTTGTGCAACATTCAAAGCATTAGTGCCAGTTACCAAACTACCAGTTCCGTTAATTGTAATTGTTCTTGGAGCATCAGCCGCGTCAACATCAGCACCTATAGTTACAGTAATACCTGTAGGAATTACTACATCATCTCCAAGAGCTGGAGCTGCGCCTGACGACCATGTTGCGCCAGCTGCCCAGTTACCAGTTGCAACAGCTGTTACTGTCGCCGCATTCGCGTTTTGCCCAAGGGCAAAAAGAAACAAAAAAGCAAGCAAAAGACCTGCTTTTATTTTTTTGTTTTTGTATATCATTTTATACCTCAAATATAGTTAATTGAATATCTTTTTGTTTTCGTTTCTGTCTTGTTTTTTTTCCGTGGCTTATAGCTTTTTTGCTTGTAAATAGCTATGAACCAAACTAACTAAGAACCAAAATGGTAGGCGTTTTTTTTAAGGCGGTCTTAATCTTTTCATTTCATTCTCCATAATTTGTTTATTAATAGCCACTTCCTGTGGATTTTATTATTTTTTCATTCTATTTGCATTTCTCTAAAAGTAGTTTCGACATAAAACAAAAAAACTTTAAAATTTTTTTAATATTAGCCAAAAATTAAATTAAAAATCCTTTTGTTCAATATTAGCCAAAAAAATCAGCTAAAAACAGCTAATTTGTATAGTTGATAATAGTTTATGCAATCAATGTGCCGGTTTCAGAAGGCAGAAGGCAGAAATGGGAATTAGGAATCGGGAAATGGGAATCGGGAAAGGGGAAAGGGGAAATGGGAAAGGGGAAAGGGGAATCGGGAATCGGGAATCGGGAATC
>LSQX01215509.1_pt1 | contig 16407 bp, 18 predicted proteins | sample 654561 | NCBI WGS metagenome assembly LSQX01 (sample SAMN04489861, study PRJNA283612) | anaerobic digester metagenome | isolation source: 4 biogas reactors fed with cattle manure at either 37C or 55C with and... | place: Denmark: Kongens Lyngby | collected 2014 | reverse complement strand
AAAACTGTACGCATACAGATTAACGCTGCATCATTTTTATCTTATCGTTGAGTTTCTTTTCTTCCATCAGCTCCTCAAGCGTCATATGCATACGATATCTCCAATAGTGTTTGGGGTTGGAGGGTACATTTACACGCTCATCTTCAGGATTTTTGCGGCGCAAATCCTCATCTATCGACAACCAGTCTTGCCATGGTAAGATAGACCACATTGAGTTGGATGATAGATGTTGGTAGATAATTTGCTCGCAAATATCTGTTGTACATTGCTCTGGAGCAGCGCCTTCTCTTCCAAGCACATTGTTGTAGAAGTTTTGAGTAGTTTCTCTATTCTCTAACCACCATCCTCTTATGGTAGACATATCATGCGTAGAGGTTGTATTTACAGATAGATAAGGCAACCTATCTAAATTTGCAAACAATACGTTTCGCTCCTTTGGCATACGTTGTATCTCTAGGCTTAATATGCGCAACTCTTCCATAACCCAATTAACACAATCGGGTACCATACCTAAATCTTCGCCACACACAAGCATATTTGTTGACGAAATTAATTCTGGTAGCTTACGCATTGCCTGTTCGTACCAAAATTGGTTGTGTCGGTTATAAAAGAAGTCATCGTAGATACGATTAAATGTCTCTTTGTGAGAATCGTCTAAATGTTTGTATGAGTAGCTGTGCTGAGCTGAAATACGGGGGTGAAACTTATGCTCGCTATATGGGTCGGGAACAAACAATACCTCATTGCACAAGCCATAGAGGCCACTGCGTAAAACATTGTTTTTATCGTCGTCTTTACCATCAAATAGTTTTTCTATTTTACGCTGTGTGTTGCAAAAAGGTTTTAACTTGAAACGTTGCCACGACAACACATCAAGATAATTGGCAGTTACCTCATCAACATAGGCTCCAAAAAAGTCGTGCAGCATACTCTCGTGAATGTATGGCTGCGCCATTCTTTGCTCATCAAATGGAAATCCCCATTGATACAACTCATCGGTTGAGAGGGGCAAAGCGCGACTAAAATGGCCTAATAAGCCCTGAACATGATGTGATGACATTTCCCAAATACGGAAAAAACCCAATATGTGATCTATACGATATGCATCAAAATTGTCGGCCATTTTCTGAAAACGTCTCTTCCACCATGCAAAGTTGTCGCGTTCCATCTCTTCCCAATTGTATGTAGGGAAGCCCCAATTCTGGCCTTCTACAGAAAAATCGTCGGGTGGCGCTCCTGCTTGCATATTTAGGTTAAACAGATGTGGATCTGTCCAAGCCTCAACACTGTTTCTGTCTACACCAATAGGGATATCTCCTTTAAGGGCAACGCCTTTTTGCTGTGCATATACTTTAGATTCGCCCAATTGCGAGTAGGCTATAAACTGAAGGTATCTGTAGTAATCTGTCTCTTGCTTAGCATCTTTGTTTTGCTTGAGTAGTTTCTCTAGCAATTCTTTGCTATAATCTGTGTAAACTTCCCAGTCTCTAAAGTTGGCAGTTTTAAATTTATCGCGCAAATAACAAAAACACACATAAGGGAAGAGCCAATCTTCGTTTTTCTCACAAAAATCGAGATAGGCTTCAGATTGTATCACTTTTTTGCCTTCGTCTGAAAATAGCTCTCTCAGAAAGTTTTGTTTTAAGGCATATACTTTCTCATAATCTATTACACTAAGCATGTTCAGCTCTTTTGCTTCGGCTGTTAGCTTTTCTAACTTCGATTTATTCTGTAGTGTAAACCTATTTATTGAAATATAGATAGGATTAAATGCAAAAATAGAGATAGAGCTATATGGATAAGAGTCTGTCCATGTTGCTGTAGAGGTAGTATCGTTGATAGGCAAAATCTGTATCATATCCTGATCGGTTGTAACAGCCCAATCAACCATCTTCTTTAAATCGAGAAAATCGCCTATTCCGGCACTTTTCTCCGATCTGAGCGAGAAAAGAGGTATTGAAACTCCCTTACCTTTCCATTGAAAGTAGGGATGTTTGTATGGTAAAGCCATTTCTACGCTTACACTTTTTCTTTTCTGTGTAGTGTTGTCAATCTCAAGCACCCTATTCTGGTCTTCTTCCCAGTGTGCTTTAGAAAAATCGCAACTATCAACAATTGCAAACTTGTATGGAGTATCGGTTGGAATATTTGCTGTATTCAACTCTATTTGCCACTCCCCATATCTAACGGGTGTTAAGGGCAATGCTTTTTTCAAATCCCAATCTCCCAACTCATCGCCTAGCCCTGTAATAACAACATGCTCTGATTTTTTAACGTAAGGGCAAATCACATTTAAGAGTTTGCTCTTTTTGTATTTAGGGGCTGAGAAAGTTTTGAGGGGTTGTTTAAAAACACACTCTGTAAATACAGATGTATACAAATAAGAGTGATAGGTTTCTTCTTTCCAATAGTCGCGAATAGTAAAATCGGTATTTGCAGAAAGTACAATCTTTCTGTTTGGAGTATATTCTCTACGATGGAAGTGTCCGTTTTTGCGCACAAAATAGAAATACTCGAGGGGCTCTTTACCAACCGATTGTAGTTGCACTTGGGTAGTCCAGTTAACACCATTGGTAGTAGAAAGTGATATTGCCTCGCTTTCTTTGAGGCTTCCTAATTGTGGTACAGAACCTAAAATACAAAGCTCTTCGCCCCACTGAGTTCTATACTCTATATTAAAACTTAAAGATATCATACATATATAATTAAAAAAACCATTTTTAATCTATACTATATAAAGGCTAGTGAACATAGTATTGAAAGGTTGAATTAAGAAACTACCCAAATTTACATGGATTTTTTATATAACATACTTATAATGTGTAATATCTTATGAAGTTGACAGTGCAAACGATTGCAAAATTACGGATTTATAAGCTTTTATAATCTTTGGTGGAGATAGTAACCGTGATTGGACAATCTTCTTACAAGGTAAAAGAGATGTATAAAGCCAACCGACCATGTTGAAGAGTTTTAACAAAGAGGTAATCGCTAAACAATAACTACTAGTGACAAAATAATGAAGCGGTCTTCAACATCTCCATATCCACCAGAAAAAGAGAGCACTAACGAGTAGTTTAAAGATATATACCCAAGAAATGCTTTTATAATATCTACCATAATTTAATCTAGCAACCCACACTTTGGTTAGTAATTAAACAGCAGATACTTATTGCTGTTTTTTCTAGACAAAAAAGAGAATCAAAACTTGCGCGGTAACTACGCGCAAAAACATAGTTAAAGGATAAACAGTGGCATAGTTTACTGCTGGCATATCATTACCCACAGTTGCATTTGAGAAAGACAATGCTGTTGCATTTGTCATACTTCCTGATACAACTCCCATAAGAGTGAAATAGTTTATCTTAAATACTAAGCGTCCTACAATTCCAGCTATTAAGACTGGCAAAACTGTGATAATTAAACCATATCCAACCCACACATATCCTCCATTTATTATAGTTTCAACAAACTGTCCACCAGCTTCTAAACCCACACATGCTAAGAAAAGCGAGATGCCAATTTCACGCAACATGAGATTTGCACTTATTGTAGTATAGGTTACCATTTTATATCGTGGCCCAAACTTACTTACCAAGATTGAAACAATTAATGGCCCCCCGGCTAAGCCCAGTTTTACGGGTTGAGGTATTCCGGGAATCATAAACGGAATGCTACCCAACAACACACCAAAAGCTATACCAATAAATATAGAGACAAGATTGGGTTCACGCAGTCGTTTCATTGAGTTGCCCAAAATGGCTTCGATTTTAGGGAGTGAGTTTTCAGAGCCCACAACTGTCAATCTATCTCCTATTTGCAATTCCAATTTAGGGTCTCCAATTAAATCCAACCCCGCACGATTGACGCGTGTTACATTTATACCATAAAGACTTCTAAGCTTAAGGTCGCGTATTGTTTTACCATTAACCTCTGATTTGGTGATAATTATACGCCTCGAAACTAACTGGCTGTCTAATTCTGACCAATCGCTTTGATTCATTTCAACTATACCACCAAGAAAAGCCGAAATTGAATCTATATTTTGGAGGTTTGAAACCACCAATACAATATCATCCTTATTAAGAATAGTATTTGGATGTGCAATTTCTAACTTACCATTTGAAGCGTATTTTACACGCGAAACTACAAATTCCTTCTCGATAAGGTTTTTTGAAGCAGAAAGGGTTTTACCAAAAACAGCAGGATTGCTAATTTTTAGTGAAAACATTTTAGCCACTGTAAATCTTGTGTCATCTAGTTTGTCTAACTCTTTCTTTTCATTCTCTAAATTGATTTTAAAAATATATCGAAAAAGAATAAGAGATACAATCACACCTATCACACCCAACGGATATGCAACTGCATAAGCCATAGATACAGTAGCATCTGGAGCGCCTGTTATATCGAAAAAAGTTTGTTGTGCTGCACCAAGACCTGGTGTATTTGTAACTGCACCCGAAAGAATACCAACCATTGTGGAGATTGGCAGGTTGGTAATTGAATAAATAACCAGTGTGGTAACTACTCCTAGTAATACTATAGAAACGGCCAATAGGTTAAGCTTAACGCCTCCTTTTTTAAACGAAGAGAAGAAGCTGGGTCCAACCTGCATACCTATGGAGTAGATAAACATAATTAACCCAAACTCTTTCATAAAATGAAGTATAGTAGGGTCGATGATAAGTCCAAAATGGCCAAAAGCAATACCAACAAATAGTATCCATGCAATACCCAGCGATACACCAAATATTTTTATTTTACCCAGTATAATGCCGATAGAAATTACTAATGCAAAAACAAACACTGAGTGTGCTATTCCTGTTCCGAAAACTAATTCATATAACCAATCCATGTCTTGAAACTCTTGTTGTAAGAGCCTTTTATAAATTTAATAATCCTAAAATCTGTTTTTAGAAATGATGTGCAAAGGTAACCGTATTTATAGTTAAAGAAAAATCAAAAAGCCCCGCCGCATCAATTCTTAGTGCATAACATAGCACACCATTTATCTTTTTGTTCAGTTTTTTGGAATGTTAAGTTGTGCTTTTCGCACTCCATTTTTATACTTGTTACGTCTTCTAAATAAAAACCACTCATTATAAGTGTTGATCCCTTGCTCATTGCTTTGGCATAGTATTGTATGTCTTGTAAAAGAATGTTGCGATTTATATTGGCAAAGATAAAATCGAATTGCTCATTGGCCACCAAATTAATCTCGCCCAATCTCACATCCACATTTTTCACATCATTGAGTGATACATTTTCTTTTGCATTTTCATATGCCCACTCATCAAAATCTATTGCAACAAGATGGTCAGCTCCCATTTTAGAGGCTAAAATAGCCAACACAGCTGTTCCACATCCAATATCTAAGACTGATTTTCCACTTAAATCTAGTTTTAATATTTCTTGTAGCATTAAATAGGTTGTTTGGTGATGACCTGTGCCAAATGCCATTTTAGGGTCTATAGTTATTTCATAGTCGTATTGGTTGTCTATTTCATGAAACGAACTCCTCACAAGACACTTATCGGCCACAACTAGTGGTTTAAAATAATTTTTCTCCCACTCTTTGTTCCAGTTCTCATCTTCAAGTAGATTAAACTTGTAATCAATTTCGAAGTCTTTAAAGAGTTCTGTTAAATCTGTTGATAAGAGATGAAATATCTCTTTTAATTTATCTTCGGAGAAATCTTTTTGAGGAATATATGCTTCTAAACCGTTTTCTGATACAAAGAAACTATCATAACCTATACTACCTAAATGGTAAGAGATGATGTCTGTTATGGTTTCGTTTGAAGTAGCTACTTTTACTGATAATTGAATATATCTCATAATGGTGTTTGTTTTATTTGCAAAAGTAGCACATAATAATAATATATGAGCAGTATAATGGTTATTTCGGCCACTTTTTGTTTAGAAGTGTTACAACTCAATATTTTTATTGAAATAGTAAACGAAGTAGGATATAATTTGCTACTTTTATTTTTTTTAAATGCAATCTGATGAAAAAACAACTCTTAACCCTCATATTGGCCATAATTTTTGTACATGTTTCTGCACAAGAAACAGATAATGCCCAAAATGTTCAAGACCTTATAAAAAAAGGTGTTGAGCTATACGATGCCAAAGAATATAAACAAGCAATTGAAACTTACAAAGAAGCGCTTGAAGTTGATCCCAACTCAATAATTGCAACATATGAGTTGGCTCTTTCGTATTTAGCTATCAAAGATTATGATAATGCTTCGAAATACAGCACAGAAGTTATCAATTCTGAAGAGGAGAAACTGCTTACAGGAGCTTATGGTGTAAAAGGTGAGGCTCTTGCCGAAACAGGCAAAGTGGATGAAGCAATAGTTTTACTAGAAAAAGCTTTGAGGGAAATTGGAAGCGACTATTACCTGCACTTCAATTTGGCACTAAATTATTTCAACAAAGGAGATTGGGACAACACAATACTACACGCCGAAAATGCACTCGATCTAGATAAATTTCAAAGTGGACCCTTCCTACTCTCTGCATACGCACTAAGTAACAAAGAGATATGGGTGCAGAGCATACTCTCATTTCAGTTCTTTTTGCTAAACGAGCCAAGCACGAATCGCTCAAAAGTGGCTTTTGAAGAGATGTTGCAAGTAATGCATGTAAAAAAGACAACAGAGGAGCCAGCTGAGCGTTCTTTTATTCAGAAACAACTAGAACGACACGCCAACAGAAACAAACCAACGGCAAACATAAAGACTCCTCCTCCATTAGATACCTTTCAGGGTATAAACAGAGAACTTGTTTACAATGCAATTGAAAACACATTGGACTCTCTTGAGGTATCTATAGATATAGACTCATTGGCCGCCGACTCGACAATAAACGTAGACTATGAATCTTTTAAAGAAGTTACTAGAACTATCTTTACCGTGCTAAGTGATGAGAACGATGGCACAAACAATGGTCTTATTTGGAGTTACCAAATACCAGTTATAACTATGATTTTAGAATCGCCCTACTTCGATACCTATTGCAGATATATAAGTGCAGCCTATTTTCCAGAGTCGTTAAAATGGTGGGAAGAGAATCAAGAATTGGCAGAGAAGTTTGCGAGATGGCTTGAAAAAGGCGACGAAGATGAGTAGAATATAATTATAATGAATATCTTTGCGATGAATCGCAACGTATGAAAACAAAATTCAACGAAGAAGACATATTAGAATTACTGCGCAATCCTAACACACAAAAAGAGGGTTTTGCCCATGTTGTTGAGGAGTTTAGCGAAAGATTATACTGGCAAATACGTAAAATGGTATACTCGCACGACGACGCAAACGATATTCTACAAGATGTTTTTATTAAAGCATGGTTAAACATCGAAAAGTTTAGAGGTGACGCTAAACTATCTACATGGCTATATAAAATAGCTATCAACGAAAGCATTACCTTTATTAACAGATCAAAAGCAAAACTTAATTTATCTATTGATGATGATGACTCTTTCTTAATTAACAAACTTGAAGGAGATGAATACTTTGATGGCGATAATGCACAATTGCTGCTACAAAAAGCAGTAGCTACGTTACCCGAAAAGCAGCGACTTGTTTTTCAAATGAAATACTTTAACGAGATAAAATATGATGACATGTCTGATATTCTTGGAACATCAGTTGGAGCGCTTAAGGCATCGTATCATCATGCAGTAAAGAAGGTCGAGAAATTTTTAAAAGAAAGTAATTAAACCTTTCAATTTTAAGGCAGTCATAATTTACAGGTAAAAGCAATCATTAGCATTAATAAGCAAAACAGGGAGCAACCTTCAAAAAAAGTATGGAAACAAAAAAACAAACATTAGCAGATATCGGTAACAAAGCTCCATTTAGGGTGCCGGAGAACTACTTTGCGGAGGTGAATAAGACAATTATGGCTAATTTACCCGAGAAAAAGGCTCCTGAAATACTACCTGTATCAATGTGGGACAAATCAAAACCTTGGCTTTATATGGCTGCAATGTTTCTAGGTTTGTTTTTCACAGTTAAAATATTGATTACAAACACAAATTCAAGCCAACAGGACTATTGGAGTGATGTTGAAATTTCGGAAGAAGAGTTTTTCGACTACGTAGCAACACAATTTGTTGATGAAAATTATTACGATTTAGTTCAGAATCAAGAATACTTGAATAGCTTATAATTTTTTTATGAAAAAAACATTATTTCTTATATCTATCTTACTCTTATTTATAAATGTATTATTCATAAATGCACAAAGCTCTAGCAAATCGCTTATGAATTTGCAAGCGTTTGAGAAAAACAAACAAGAGTTTATAATGAAAGAGGCTGGTTTAACGCAAGAGGAAGCTGACAGCTTTTTCCCTCTTAACAACGAGCTTCAAAAGAAAAAACTTGAACTTCATCGCAAGTACAGAGAAAACTTAGAGCATACAAAAGCAGCAGTAAATATATCGAATGAGGAGTACGAAAAATTAATAAATGAGAACATTAACATTAAAATGAGAGAAGCGGAACTTGATAAAGAGTACTCCGAAATGTTCAATAAATTAATGTCGCCCGAAAAGCTGTTTAAAGCTCAACAAGCAGAGCGAGCCTTTATGGAAGAAGAGTTGCGAAAGTTTAGAGAATCTAAAGAAGATGGTAGAAAAACTATTGGTAAACGACACTAAAGCATTTACCACACTTTGCACCAACTTATCCATTCCTTTACTAAACAATCTGCCTTAGAGCACACTTAAACATCTGTTTAGGGTAACATGATCAAGACAAAACACAAAATTTTAAATTTAAAAAATCTATATTAACACCGAGATAGTTGCATGAACAACTTTATTTATTTACATTTGCAACTTCAAAATAAGATTTCACCTGAAAATATTTAGCAGGTGATTTTTTGTTATAAAACAAAAATTGATTTCTAATACATATCGCTAATAATTTCACTCAACTCATACTTATGGAACAATTAAATGGACATATTTCACAAATTATTGGTCCGGTTATAGATGTATTTTTTGATATTCCAAAAGATAGCAAAACAACCCTACCCTCTATACACGATGCTCTTTCCATAACAAGATCAGATGGAAGTGTCCTCATTGTTGAAGTTCAACAGCATATTGGAGAAAACGTAGTAAGAACAGTTGCTATGGATACAACTGATGGCTTGAGACGAAACATGACAGTTGTAGCAACTGGTAGCCCAATCAATATGCCATTAGGCACACAAACCCGTGGCCGATTAATGAATGTTACTGGTGACCCAATCGATGGTTTACGCCCTCTTGATAAAGAAGGCGCTAATCCTATTCATCGCGAACCACCTAAATTTGAAGATCTCTCAACAAGTACCGAAGTGCTATTTACAGGAATAAAGGTTATAGATTTAATAGAACCCTATTCAAGAGGTGGTAAAATTGGACTCTTTGGAGGTGCAGGTGTTGGTAAAACAATTCTTATTCAAGAGTTGATAAACAATATTGCAAAAGGACAAGGTGGTTTCTCGGTTTTTGCTGGTGTTGGCGAGCGTACACGTGAGGGTAACGATCTATTGCGAGAAATGATTGAGTCGGGTATTATCGATTATGGCGATGAGTTTAAGAAAAGTATGGAAGAGGGCCATTGGGATTTATCGAAAGTAGACTATGATGCGGTTGAAAAATCGCGTGCAACGCTTATTTTCGGACAAATGAATGAGCCACCAGGAGCACGTTCATCAGTTGCTCTATCTGGACTTACAGTTGCAGAATCGTTTCGTGATACAAATACAGGCGGAAAAGCAGACATACTGTTTTTTATAGACAATATATTCCGATTTACACAAGCTGGCTCTGAAGTATCTGCTCTTTTAGGCAGAATGCCATCAGCAGTTGGCTATCAACCAACATTGGCTACAGAAATGGGAGCTATGCAAGAGCGCATTACTTCTACAAAAACTGGTTCTATTACATCGGTACAGGCAGTATATGTACCTGCCGACGACCTTACAGACCCTGCACCCGCAACAACCTTCTCTCACCTCGATGCTACAACAGTATTGAGTCGGAAGATATCGGGATTGGGAATTTTTCCGGCGGTTGACCCTTTAGAATCATCATCGCGTATTTTAACCCCCGAAATTGTGGGTCAAGAACATTACGATACAGCTCAAAAAGTAATTCAAATATTACAACGATATAAAGAGCTACAAGATATTATCTCTATTTTAGGTATGGAAGAGCTGTCGGACGAAGACCGCCTAACAGTTAATAGAGCACGTAAAGTACAACGCTTCTTATCGCAACCCTTTAATGTGGCCGAACAATTTACGGGTCTACCTGGCGTAATGGTTCCTGTTGAAGAGACAGTAAGAGGTTTTAAAATGATACTCGAAGGAGAATTGGACAATTACCCCGAAATGGCATTCCTAAACGTAGGGACTATAGACGACGCCATTGCCAAAGGCGATAAACTAATGGAACAAGCAAACAAATAAACTTATAAACCTATACATAGTGAGCAATCTCAAATTAGAAATATATACGCCCAATGGAGTGCTTTTCGATGGAGAAGTAACTTCTGTGACCCTACCAGGTACTAAAGGGTTATTTACAGTTCTAAAAAATCATGGTGCTATTATTTCTTCTTTAACAAAGGGAGTAATAAAATACGTGATAAACGAAGAGATAGCTACTATTGAAGTAATAGGTGGTTTTGCCGAAGTAAAAAGGAATGTAGTAACCGTGTGTTTAGAAACTATTATAAAATGAAAAAGTTAAGACAAAAATTCATACTTTTACTTACACTCTTTGTTGTAGTTATAGGTTTTGGATCGTGGGTTGTATTAATTCACTTCTTTCCACAATTGGCATTTTTCGACTATCCATTAATACCTTTATTCTTTTTTGTAATAGGTGTTGTTTCAATATACATACTTACTGGATTGAAAATAGATAGACCCAACAAACTGCTCAATACATTTATGTTGGTGCGTGGTATAAAAATGTTTTTAGCACTTATACTAACAACTATATATTGGCTACTAGATAGAGCAGAAATTAAAAGTTTTGCTATCATGATGGTTGTATTCTATCTTTGTTACTTGTTTTTAGAGACTTATATATATATTAAACTCGAAACATGGAACAGAAAGAATCTGCCTGCTATAAATAAAAAAGAAAAACAATGATAAAGAAGTTCAGCTTTATATTATTACTTGTTTTGTCTGTTTCTTTGCTGACTACCAATCTGTGGGCGCAAGAAATAGAAGGTAGCAATGTGTCTAGTAAGCAGCAAGATAAGGAGATAGATGTAAAAGAGTTAATTTTGGGTCATCTTGCTGACTCATACGAATGGCATCTTTTTACTATTAACGAAAAGGCTATAACAATACCGTTGCCCATAATTTTATACAGCAAGAAAAACGGGTTCAATATATTCTCATCATCACAGTTAGAAAATGTGCACTCTCTTGACAAGCCTTTTTATATAGCCCCCAACGGCAAATACGAAGGTAAGATTGTAGAAAGAGACGATCATGGCGACGAGGCTAGACCCTTGGACCTCTCTTTAACCAAAAATGCTACTTCTATACTCATTAGCTCACTACTGCTTGTTCTAATTATGATGAGTGTAGCACGAAATTATAAAAACGGAACTCTTGAAGGCAAAAAAGGATTTAGCGGAGGCATGGAGTTTTTAATAGAGAGCTTGATGAATGATGTAATTAGGCCATCGATTGGAAAAGAACATAAAAAGTTTGCACCATATGTGCTCACACTATTCTTTTTCATATTTTTCAACAACCTGTTAGGGTTAGTACCCATCTTTCCGGGTGGAGCAAATGTTACCGGCAATATTTCTGTAACATTAGTACTAGCGCTTTTCACCTTTTTGATAATCAATCTTACAGGTTCAAAATCATATTACAAAGATTTGTTTTGGCCCGATGTGCCTACATTTCTTAAAGCACCTTTTCCACTCATGCAAATTATTGAATTGGTTGGAACTATTACAAAACCATTTGCCTTGATGATTCGTTTGTTTGCAAACATCACCGCTGGCCACTCCATTATGTTGGGGCTTACTAGCTTAGTTTTTGTTACAGTAAGTTTAGGTGCCGGAATAAATGCCGGAATGACAGGTGTTTCTGTTCTTTTCAACCTATTCATCTTTTTCCTCGAGATACTTGTAGCATTTATACAAGCTTATATATTTACAGTACTCACATCGGTATTTATAGGTTTGGCCAGAGACCCCGAACCAGCAAAAAAAACAAAAGACTAAATAGAGCTAAAAATATTAATCAAAATAATTAATCATTAAAATTAAAAACTATGTTATTATCAGTATTACTTCAAGCCGCAGGTGCGGTAGATTTTGTTGCAATATCTGCAGCCTTAACTATTGCAATTACAGCAATTGCAGCAGGATTTGGTATTTCTAAAATAGCTTCATCGGCTATGGACAATATGGCACGCCAACCAGAAGTGGCTCCAGACCTCAGAATGAGTATGATTATTGCTGCAGCTCTTGTTGAGGGTGTTGCACTATTTGCTATTGTTGTTGCTGGTTTTATTCTATAAAAAGTATAATATATGTCATCACCTTTGTTGTCAGCAGCTTTGTTAACTCCAGATCCAGGATTAGTGTTCTGGATGACTGTTGCATTTGGACTAGTGCTTTTCATTCTGGGTAAATTTGGTTTTCCTGTTATTTTAAATAAAATAGAGAGTAGAAAACACTTTATAGATGAATCACTTCATGCAGCAAAACAAGCCAACGAAAAGCTGGAACACAGCCGAGAGCAAAACAAATTGCTTCTTGATGCTGCTAAAAAAGAAAAAGATCAAATTCTAAGAGATGCAGCCAAACAAAGAGAGTTGATTCTTGAAAGAGCTAACGAAAAGGCTATAAAGGAGACAAAACATCTTGTTGAGAATGCACGTAAGCAAATAGTTCAAGAAAGAGAAGAAGCTATTAACGCTATAAGGCGAGAAATTGCCCTTATATCAGTGGATATTGCCGAAAAGGTTTTAAGAGATAATTTAAAAGATAAAGAAAATCAAATGAGCATGATAGAACGTCTTGTTGATGAGATTAATCTATCGTAAACTATTACAACTAAATGAATATAGGATTAATATCGGTGAGGTATGCAAGGGCTTTGTTGAAGTTTGCAGAAAGCAATAATGTGGAGACAGAAATTTACGAACAAGCTAAATTTCTACAAGACATTTTTGTGAATAACAAAGCGCTGCATACTGCACTACACAATCCATTAATTCCCAAAGCAAAGAAGAGACAATTCATTATTACTGCTAGTGGTGAGGGGGTTTCCGATGTTTTCATTAAGTTTATCGATCTACTATTAGAAAACGATAGACAAGATTGTTTGCAAAGCATTATGCTACAGTACCAAGAGTTGTATAATAACAGTAAAAATATTCTTCGTGGTAAACTAATTACAGCAATTGAAATTGACGATGCCACAATGTCTCTTTTATCTAAATCGGTTGAGCAGAAAGTAGAAGGTAAATTAGAGTTAGAGAAAATTATAGACCCTAATATATTAGGTGGGTTTATTTTAGAATTAGATTTTATAAGATGGGATGCTAGTTTAATCAGACAATTAAACTCAATCAAACAACAGTATATCGAAAGAAATAGACGAATTGTATAACTATTCAATTATTCTCAAAGTCAAAAACAGAAAAAATGTCGAATAATAAAATAAAAGTAAGTGAAGTATCAGATATTCTTCGTGCTCAGCTCGAAGGTATAGATTCTGGGATTCAGTTGGATGAAGTGGGCACCGTTTTGCAAATAAGCGATGGTGTGGCACGTATATATGGATTAAGAAATGCTGAATCGAACGAGTTGTTGGAGTTTGAAAACGGAATGCAAGCCATTGTTATGAACCTTGAGGCTGACAATGTGGGAGCAGTTTTGCTGGGACCAACTAACGAAATAAAAGAAAACGACATTGTAAGGAGAACTGGCCGAGTAGCTTCTGTTTTTGTAAGCGAAGAGATGTTGGGCCGCGTTATTACTCCTCTTGGCCATCCAATAGACGGCAGGGGGAATATAGGTGGAGAGTTGTTTGAAATGCCTTTTGAAAGAAAAGCACCTGGTGTAATATACAGACAACCTGTGAATGAGCCACTTCAAACTGGTTTGAAAGCAATAGACTCTATGATTCCGATTGGTAGAGGACAACGCGAACTTATAATTGGCGACCGTCAGACTGGCAAAACCACCATTGCTGTTGATACTATTATTAACCAAAGAGAAAATTTTGAAGCGGGCGACCCTGTCTATTGTATTTATGTGGCTATTGGTCAAAAAGGCTCTACAGTAGCATCTATTGTAGAAACATTGAGGCACCATAGGGCTATGGATTATACAGTAGTTGTAGCTGCCAATGCATCAGACCCCGCAGCATTGCAATACTATGCCCCGTTTGCAGGCGCAGCCATTGGAGAGTATTTTAGAGATACTGGCCGCAATGCACTCATTATCTACGACGACTTATCAAAACAAGCCGTTGCCTACCGCGAGGTTTCATTAATACTAAGACGCCCTTCGGGACGTGAAGCCTATCCGGGCGATGTGTTTTACCTTCACTCGCGCTTGCTTGAACGTGCTGCACGTATTATTAATCAGCAAGAAGTAGCAGAACAGATGAATGACGTGCCAGAGAGTTTGAAAGGAAAAATAAAGGGTGGAGGTTCTCTCACAGCCCTGCCAATTATTGAAACTCAAGCTGGCGACGTGTCTGCATATATTCCCACCAATGTTATTTCTATTACCGATGGTCAGATATTCTTAGACACAGAACTATTTAATCAGGGCAACAGACCTGCAATTGATGTGGGTATTTCTGTATCGCGTGTAGGAGGTAATGCACAGATTAAACCAATGAAGAAAATTGCAGGAACACTTAAAATGGACCAAGCGCAATTTACCGAACTATCTGCTTTTACAAAGTTTGGTGGCGACCTAGATAAGGTTACAGCCATGACTATTGACAAGGGGCAGAAAAACGTGGAGCTTCTTACACAACCCATTAATAAACCCATGAGTGTACAAAACCAAGTTGCCCTACTCTACTGTGGTACACATGGTTTGCTGGCTAAGCTACCCATTAGTAAAGTAAAAGAGTTCGAGAAAGAATTTTTAAACCTACTTGAAACTCTTCACCAAGAAGAGGTGTTAGATGTTATAAAGGGCGGTAACATAAACGACCACGTAACAGCAATAATAGAAAAGACAGCAGAAGACGTTATAAATAATATTCTATCTACAAGCAAATAAAAAATGGCCTCTTTAAGAGATATAAAAACTAAGATAAGCTCTGTAAAATCTACACAGCAAATTACTTCCGCTATGCGGATGGTATCGACTGTGAAGTTGGCGAGAGCTCAAAGAATTACCGAACGCTTTCGCCCCTATCAAGAGAAGGTGAGCGAATTGTTATCCAATTTCTTAAGCACCGACAATACTATCTCGTCGGTGTTTGAAGAGGAGCGTGAGGTAAAAAAAGTTGCCATTGTTGTCTTTGCAGGAAACATGAGTTTGTGTGGTGCCTTCAATTCAAATGTTATAAAAGAATTTGAAGCCACAACCAAAGAACTATCCCACTTACCAAAAGAGGATATAAAAATTTATGCTATTGGAAAAAAGATTGTTCAGGCTGTCAAAAAAATAGGTTTCGAACCTTACTTCCAATCAGACGAACTGGCCAACAACCCCACGTATGAAGAGAGTGTGAAAATTGCCGAAGACCTGATGAAGCAATTTACCGACAAGGAGATTGACAAGGTAATTGTAATATATCATCATTTTCGTAGCAAAGGAAGTCAAATACTCACAAACGACACATTCTTACCTTTCTCATTTGAGGAGCTAAAAGAAGAAAAAGACGATGGGTATATCGACTACATTGTAGAACCCGATAAAGAGACAGTTCTCGCTGAGCTAATTCCTCAGGTTGTAAAACTAAAGCTTTACTCTTATCTTATCGAAAGTTACGCATCTGAACATGCTGCACGTTCTATTGCCATGCAGGCTGCTACAGATAACGCTGACGATATGCTGGAGGAATTATCGTTGGCCTACAACAAATCGAGACAACAGAGCATTACTAATGAGCTATTGGATATTATAGGCGCAACGTTTAAGTAATGATTAATTGTTAATTATCAATTATTAATAGACAATTATTAATGGGTAACACCTTAAAACAGGCTTCTAGAGTCGTTGCATACAACGACTTTTTTCATGCTCCTTCCGATTGATATTATTGCTTGTACTATTTTACCCAAGCCTGTCGTAGACGTATCGCATACGGCCTCATAAAAACAAATTCAGACTCTAATATAACTTTTGTGTAATCTTTACCCAACCAATCTATCTTTTAAAT
>LSQX01187169.1_pt5 | contig 16407 bp, 16 predicted proteins | sample 654561 | NCBI WGS metagenome assembly LSQX01 (sample SAMN04489861, study PRJNA283612) | anaerobic digester metagenome | isolation source: 4 biogas reactors fed with cattle manure at either 37C or 55C with and... | place: Denmark: Kongens Lyngby | collected 2014 | reverse complement strand
CTCGTACCTATCGAGCTTTCTTCGTCTGCTACTAGCTTGATCGACGGTCTTAGCAAAGCCGTCAGCTTCCATCTCCCAGTACTTGTCAACTGTCTTCCAGTTGAGGTTCAAGTGCCGTGCTACTTGAGACTTGCTGAATCCCGACTGTTTTAGTTGCTGGATTTCAATGAACATTTTCCACCTCACCAATTTTGCTTCACCTCTCTGGTAACAATCTACCAGTTAACCAGAGGCTTGGGTTAGAAAACTGTCCATTTTTATCTGCCGAAATCTCTCCATTTTATTATGCCACTCACACTCAAGGCTTTGATAGAGCCAATACCGGAATATCTGACTATGTCTATTGTGATTTCCGGAATGGCTCTTACAATGGATTCTCACCTGGCGGATGTAGGGGCGTATCATTCGTAATGAATGAGACTTCTCCCCATGGATGTAAGCTCGCGTTCCAGATTTAACTCAAGTGGACTGGAGAAAAGGAGCCTCACGAGCTTCCTTTGGGCGAGTATAAAGATACAACCGTCATCACAGCACATAGCTAGAAACATAACCGATTCTTGACCGTTATTTTTCATTACACTCAGATCCCTAGGGGCGGCCACAACTAAATTGATTAGGTTAGCGCTACCTGAGTCCTTCCAGCACTACCGTTTGCACAGAAACGTGTAAACGAGTGTAAGCGTCAAAGCTACCACGCCCACCAACCGCCTTCCGATCAACTCAACCCATCGGCTCAACAAATCATGCTGGGCACACCAAAACGGGTGGTGTTAGAGACACGCTAACACCACCCGTTGGTTTGTAGTATTCACATCAGCGATTAGTCGCTAGTTGGCCCAGATCGTAATCATAAGTACGTCTGTGTACGTACCGGCTTTCACTTCATACCAGTTATCCTTTGAGGCCTGTAGCTTTAGTACTAGAGTAAGGTCCCAGGGCTTCCCGGTGTATCTCAACAACGTTTCTCTATGCCCACCACCGTAGGTACTTAGGATTTCTCCTCCTCCAGTCCTATACAACGTATAACCCGTCCAGTTTTGCCAGCCATTCAGTAAACCACTACGTTGACCTTCCAAATCTTCAAAGCCTCTAGAGCTTATCTCCATTCCAAAATCGGTGTTTGCATAGAATGTTAGACGCTCACTTTTTCTTGCCGTGTACTCTTCATCACTGAAGTCTATATCATCTAGCACTAATTTATCAGGGCCTTCGACATACGCATAGGGTAAGATTGTGAGTTCAACGTCCATCTCTTTCGACTTCCTGTTAGCACTGGCCATAGCTTGAACACCGAAACACATTACCATACTTACAACTAGAATAAGAGATATCACTCTTTTCATGAGTACACCCTCCTCTTTTCAATTCTTTTAACTAGAAAGACCTCAAAGCAGTCTAATAGTAGCTACAGCACTTGAGCGTCTAACTTACTTGTTACTTTGGCCCATACACTTTGCTTCCATCAAGTTGTAATTGCCTCTACAGTCAACATAATTGTGTCTTCGTACTCTCCGGCCGGTAAATCGTACCAGGTGAATGTGTCGTCAAAAGTACAACCCAGATAAACATCGCCTTTGAAGTAGCCGGTCCCGTTTCCATGTTTCCCAACACCAGTTGTAGTCACACTGTTTGAGCTTCCTGGACTAAACCAACGAACCCTTGGATGGAAGTAACTGTTAAGCCCGTACTCAAAGTATTTCGGATCTAGGTTGGTGTCAGAAGATGAACTCATTGTTATGTTGACCGGGATATTAGTCCATAGATCCCAGCGGCTACTTGCAAAGGCGTCAAAAAACTTCTTATTATCTTGATAGCCCTGCTTCGGTACCTCGATCTTCTCTTCTGCTGGCCCCATTACTTCAAGGTGCAGAGCTTCGTTGGTGAACCTCACTTCAGCATATCCTAGCACAGAAACATGGACCGTTAGGTGCTCGTTCAGGCTCTCTCCGGGCTGCAATCCACCGATCTCCGCAAATGCAAACGAACCAAAACCTAGCGAAATGACCAACGCTAGAAGCAATAGGTTCATCGTCTTCATGTGTTAAGACCCCCCCAACTAAACTCGGTGCACATGCCTCACTGCCCCAATTCTGGACCGACATCTACAGTCTTGCTCCGTCAGACCTGGTGGATAATTACTGGGGAGAGCAACCTCCCTATATTCTGCTACCACCTCCACCATCTGAGACTTCGACTAGCTGTTCAGTCTTAATTGACTGTCAGCTACATTATAGTTGGTTTGACTTTTGTACTTCTCAAGTATTGCTCAAAAGTATTTCAAACACAGGGAATGAGTTGGCTCTAGCCAAGCAGGGTACTGTTTCTGCACGGGTACTATGCGTGTTAGCAACGGACCAAAAAGATGACACCAGGGGTTTCTCTTAGTCCATCGGCCAAGCTATTTTGACACAGAACAGGGGTTGCTGTGGCAACCCCCGCGAATATCAAGTATTACGCTGCCAAAAACCTCTTCCGATTCGCGTACTGCACCTGTCCCCTACACGGGACAGTCGATTCACTCAAGCTTTACAATACACAGGCGGCGATCCTTGGCTGATTCTATCAGAGCTATACTTGTAAGTAGATCCAGCGCTTGCCCGCCGGATCGTTACTCCAAACACCCTTTTTGAGTATTTACATCGGTCTCCGAAATATCTCCCCAACTCTATAACCACTCCGCCTTATCTAGACCTAGTTGCAGACAACGACGCCTCAATCGTTTACTCTCCTCGACTCTCTTGAGATGTGTCCTTTCTGGTCTCGTGACGTTCTCTGGCTACCCGGGCTGCTCTCTACGGCGTTTCGCTACAGGTACTGTATAATACTCTCATTGGTAAACCCCCTGGCATTGGTATGCACAGCCATAACACCGGTTCCGCAACCCGAGTCTAGGAAAACGTTGTTGGGCGCAATGTCAATTACTTCGAGCATAAGGGCTGTCCCTGCATACAAAGCCTTGGGAAAAAACACTCCCCGGGTCCCGACGTAATCGTGCCCTTCACCGTCAATTGAGATGAGCCAAAAAGAACACTCTATCCTCGGCTTTAGATTCGGCCGGAGTCTGCGCGAAAGACATTTCTAGGTCACCCGGTTGTACTGCAGCTGGCGACAACATCTATTACCTCGCCAAAGCATATACTTGACTCGCTTCCCCAGGCACTTGAGCCAATACTGCTATCAATAACCGATAGAAATCCACCGCGCTCTTCAAGCTCTAAGGCAATATGGCAAAGTATTTCTAGTGCATACTCTCTCTTGTACGTATGGGTATGACAGCAGCGATAGTTGTCATTGTTGAGACATGCGCATTTGCTGCATCCAGGAACGACCGATGGAGGTTAGTGCCAAGATTCTTCTCTATATAGAGATTGAGCGCCCGACAGCATGAGCTTCGAGACATAGATTTAACTATCGAAAAAGGTTTCGGCCTCGCTCCGTTTCAATGGCCAGTTGAAAATCCTGCCTGAGTCATATTCCTTAAATCAAACTAGTCAACTTATTCTCTACTTACCTGATGTTCAATGCATGCGTGGAGTCAGGACTACTGCCCCGTCCTCATCGCCGAATTGGCGTCATCCTCTATCCTCTATTAACAACATATCAAGACACAGCGTCCAAGAAACCATATTCAGAATTTACGTTTTGCTGCACCCTCCAGCAACTATAACACGGAGTACATACTGCCGCGGTTTACAAGATAAGAGCTTCTCACAAGTAGAACTGGCAATACTTCGAGAACTGCGAGACCAAAACAAACCCATGAGTATCTTTTACTTGGCTTGTCGGGTGTATCGTTGGCGGAATATGAGACCAATTATCGTCCGCCTTCATGGAAGATGTAGGATACTCTGGACCTAGAAGTGACGGTGGTAAAACAAGTCGCCATTGATCTCGACAACGGTAAGGATTATATGAGATCGTTTATTACAGGAGATGACTCTGAGTCAAGTCCCAAAGATGGAGCGTCATTCAACATAAGGAGTAACGCAGAACTTATTGTTAACGTAGATGCTGAACAGATCCACAATCTACAGTACAGACTGTGGGTCTATCGGACAAGATCCTGGAATGAGCCCGCTCTCAAGTTATTCCTCGACTACGGAAAACGATATGGTTCTTTTGACACCGAAGACAAGGGTGAACACTCGTACAAGGTAACAGCCCAAGCCAAGAGAACTAGGGACTGGTGAAAAATGAATGCTGGCGATTGCAAGGCAAAGGTTAAGTTTACCATCGCTGCTGACAAATGATAGTGACAAGACACTGTAAGCCCAAGATACCATGATAAACCGAGCTGGCTCATAAAAGAGCCAGCTCCCAATTTCCTCCGGAGTTCTACCTGCCCACCTATATTGCCCTCTATTGACTGGTAGCCTCTAGGGCTAGCCGCAACTAATACCAGATTCTACTCCCCAACCACCACCATCTCCATACCCAGCGCCTTGGCTACCTTCTTCAACTGCGCCTTTCTGTGTCCTATGCCGAGAGCAAAATGATGGGTTGGTGCCGCCTCGGCCCATTTCTCGACGAACTCTGCTACAGACACAGGGAACTTGACCCGAGAGTTGGTATTGCCGGTAGCTGGTATAGGCCCAGGCATGGACTCACCTTCTGCCACTACAAACTTGAACTCTCCTGACTGAGTCTGTGTCAACCCTAAGAGTGTAACCGGGCCCGTCTTCACCTTGAACTCCACTGAAGCACCGTAGCCTTTTTTGCCGTGGTACAGACTTAATCCCCTTAGAATCGGCTTCTGATCGCTAATTTTTATATGACCCGGTCCATCGTGGCCAACCAGCACAAAATCACCATCAAAATCTACGGGGTGTAGCTCTGCGAAGGACCCGCCCGCACCCAGCCGATCCATAATCAACATGGCTATGCAGTTTTTCATGTCAGCTTCACCGGCGATGGGAATACCCCGTCCAGTCAATAGTGAGTTGCCTACGATTAAGCTAGCTACCAAGCGTTCATACTCAGAGCCATCCGACCCAACGTAATAGTACGCCATCCCGGATAGGTCAAAATCCTCAACCAAGCGTTCTAACCCTACTGCCACCCTAGCTGAGTATTCCAGTACATCTTCGGTAACGGGCCCAGCAATGGGATCTGCTCCAGGCGGCGGGAATTCGAAGAAATCTCTGATAGTGGCCAGCATTTGCTGTACTTCTTGATCACTGACTGCATCAACCCGTTCCTTAAGATCACATAGCTCAAGCATTTTCACATTCATACCAAAGGCGTTATGGAAGTCGGCAGGGTTGAAATACATATCCAACATGCCCTCATAGGCATGCCCCATGTATCCCAAGTTAGCATAGCGCAGATCGTGAAGCACCCGGGCTACCCAACACCAATCCTCAATCTCCTGCCACACCCTTTGGTCTCCATCAAGCCTGCCAAATAATACGTTATAAGGCAAGCCGGCTCGAGTTAGGGCATACCCTATCTCTGGAAGGGACGTACAGTTATCATGGGCGAGCTGTTCAAAGGTTGTTGCCCTGGGATAGTCCATAGCAGATGAAGGCTGCAGTCCCACGAGAACCAGCGGTACGGGGTGGGCTTGGGCTACAGGGAGCACCACCGATGAATACACATATGTAGTTACATTGCAAAAGATGAGCTCTACGTCTTCAGCCTTAAACAGCTGGGCAGCCTGCCTGGCCTTGTCTACGGTATCAACTAGGCCAGGGGATATTACTTCCACCCCGAACTCTTTCAGTCTATCCACGAACCGCTGGTGATAGCCTGCCAACCTTTCCTCCAGTCCCGGAAACTGCATCCAATACCGCTGTAGGCCAACATTGAATGCCCCCACCTTGACAGTCTTGTTTTTCATATCTTGCACCTCCTGAAGCTATATCTCCTACCACCCAACATCGATTACGCCGGTAATGTTTTCGAGTAGAATCATACCTTTTTCCCTATCCAGCTGTCCGGTGTTCTTCCTTTTCTCTGGATGCAGAATAATCTCAGTGGTGTCCAATTTATCTAGAGGGGGATAAATTGCAACAGCAGCCTCCTTGAGGTTTGTAAGGCGAATCATGCGCTGCCTGCCGGTGGGAAACGGCGGCTGTTCCTGGCTGTAGACTGTACCGGCTTCGCTCTGCCGCACAAAGATGCGGCATTCATCGTGAATGGTTCGTCCCAGTGCATAGAAGGCACTAGAGCCCTCGACCCAGGCATCTTTACCTATGAAAATAGGCGCTCCATCTGGGAAGGACAGCCTAATACCCACCGTCATATCGGGCTTGTAACCAGAGATATAGAACCCGTTATCCTGGCGGGATACCAGGAGCAGAGGCCGCTTGCTGGTTTGGCTTGGCAGTACATGACTAATCTCGTATCCGAAATGGCCTAGTAAATAACGGGGAAGATTGGTGGCGTCAAAATACCACGGCCCATACTGCTCCGGCAGCCTAGTCTCTTCGTCTGCCTTGCGCCTCAACGTAAAGGGATTAGAGCCCCTGACCCAAGCAATTTTGCCCCCCTGCCAAGCGGGACATTGTCGTGTAAGTGCATATACCCTCTCAGCACTCCCTTGCTCAACCGTAACAACGATCTCGGTGTAACCGTCTGCTGGGTCGGCAACAACCTCTCGAATCGCACCGCCGCTCACCAAAGGATGGTGGTAAAAACCCTGATTATCCCTGTGACAGAGGTATTGATCCCGCTCCGGCGGAAGCTTCATCACCATGTTCCCGTCAATGCCCTCAGCAAGCTCGATGTTCAACATGTCTCGCATTCCGGCAGGTGCTGTATCCAGTGGTCCATAGAACATCACACGGCCGCCGCCTAACACGAATTCCTCTACCGCCTGCCAGCAGGATTCATCGATGACGGTGGGAACAAAGAGAATCGTGTCACGGAAGAGCCCCGGCTGCCCACCCCAGACTTTCTTGAAAGAGCGGGTCGAAACTACTGTATTTAGCGGCAAACCGTTATTCACAGCTCCCCGCACAAACCAGTCGCCGAAAAAGACTAGATCCATCCGTTCAGGAGAGGTCTCAGCGATAGTGAAATACTCATCAAAGGGGTAAAGCCAAGTGAGAATCCCCAGCTGATTCGGTTTATCCTGGAGTGCCCGCCTTATATGGGGAATGACTTCCAGGGGACACAACTCATTGAGCTCACCCAGCTCTGTATCGATGGTCAGAAACTCAATGATTTCAGGATTTTCTATCTTGCCATCGGCACTCAATCGGGCCACACTCATAACCGTATAAATGTCAAAAGGTTCTCGACCGTACCAATCCCACCAAGGATTCTGCCAAAACCATGGATCATTCGGGTAAAACCTAAAGGGGTAAACATCGCCGGGTAATTCGGCAATACGGGACATATGCCCGACGAGTTCCAACCCGTAATCGTTATTCAGCGGCCCCCACGGAGAGTTGCAGGCAGGCGCACGCATGAAACCTCCTTCATACAACTCTTTAAGGGGCACGCAGTCCTTGGCCAAATCCATCCCCGTTCCAAAATTGGTTCCCCTTACCTCCACTGGAAAGTCTGGACAGTTCTCCTTAAACTGCCGCCAGAAGGAAAGTATCTTAGCGGACTGTTCTTGGTAATCCGCAGTGTTGAATCTGGTGCCGTCAAAATTTTCACCAAGACAAGTCCACGGAAAATGAGTGAACCCGAAACCATTGGAAAACCAGATATAATCAAAACCCAACGCAGACAAAAAGCTCTGACTCTGTTTACCAAGAAAGACACCAAAAGGAGTACCATCCGGTATTCCCTCTGGATAAGCCGCATAGCAGTTTTGGTCTCCCCGTAGGGTTGACCAGGCATTAACCATGGCAAAAGCAGGGCCGATTTTGGTGTCTATTCCCCCGCCGATGATCTCAGGATGAGTGGTGTATTTAAACTCCGAATGTGCAAACTCCGGTCCAGGATCAAAAGTAGCTCCTGCGGTCAAAATGAGTCCGTATTCTTCCGCTGCTATCTGTTTGAATGCAGCAACGATCTCCTTAATAACCCCATAGGTGATCACCGGAGGATTATCCATATAATACCTCGCAACTCGGTCGGTCGTCCGCTCCTCCTCAATATAGAGACCTTTGTCTGCGTTGCAGAAACCGATGTATCTCCCCCACTCTACGGGCTCTGCCAGATCCCCTTTCCAAGTCAAGATTTCGCTGCCATCGGCAATCCAGAAAAGAATGGACCACTCCTTCGCTATTTTAAGAAGCGGATACCAGTCCTGCAGCACTTTCCGACAAACGGCTGCAATTGACGGTTGGTCGATCTTCTTGAAGGGTTTTAGACTCATTTCTAAGACTATACGACCTACTTCTGTCATAAATAATCCCCCTAGCTTTTTGATTTCTACATCTTAACAGCGCCTGAACTCAGCCCTCGGATGAAAGACTTGGAGGCGAACATAAACAGTAGAACTAATGGAATTGAGGAGATTATATAACCTGCCATCAATGGGCCCCGTTGGATGGCATATTGTCCTTGGAAAAACATTAGACCCACAGTTACTGGATAGAGCTCTCTGCTGGAAAGGGTGATCAGCGGCCAAAGAATGTTGTTCCAGCTAGTCATAATGTTCATAATCGCCAACGTCCACAAGACAGGTGCTGACAGCGGCAAAACGATACGAACAAGAATCTGCCCTTCGGAGGCCCCATCCAGTTGAGCAGCATCAAAAATTGACTCATTAATGCCTGAGAAGAAAGAGCGCAGAATGAACATCGCGGTTACCTGGCTGCCGGACATAAAGGGAAGAATCAACCCTCCATAAGTGTTCAGCAGACCTAAGCGCTTTACCATCAAGAACCGGGGCACCAAGCTCATGATAGGCGGCAGCATAATCAGGAACATCAGAACGTAAAAAAGAAACTTGTCTAGCCAAAAACTGAAGCGAGCAAAGGCATAAGCTGCCAGCGTAGCGGTAGTCAGAGCACCAACACAGGCGATGCTGCAGGCAAAGATGCTGTTAAATAGATACTTCCTTACCTCTGCCCAGGCAGTTGCATAATTTGACCAATGAAGCGGCAGACTGAGACCGAAGGGATTGCGGATAAACTGAGCCTCTGTCTTGAAGGAGATGAAAAGCGTGATCACAAAAGGGGCGATTGTCAGCACAGCTAGGAACCCTAGTACCAATAACCTGATCAGATCCTCTCTACGGATGCGCACCATTCTCCTCCCCCTCACAAATGGAGCCTGCTATTCGTCAACTTTCTTACCGAACAAGCTCATATTCAGCAGCGTAATGAATAATGCAATCAAAGATAGAGTTAATCCCATGGCACAGGCATAGCCCATGCGGGAGAACTTAAATGCATTCTCATAAAGATTGAGACCCGGCACCATTGTTGCCCAACCAGGTCCGCCGCCGGTTAGTACCAGGATGTCTACGAACATGTACCCCCCGATGACTTCAATAACTGTCAAGACTGCCATCGTTCGCAGCTGTGCAAATATCAGGGGGATATCAATGGCAAACACCCGCCTAAGACCCCGGGCACCATCTAGCTCGCAAGAATCCCAAACCGTGGACTCCACATTCTCTAGACCTGCCAAATAGATCAAGGTAGCTACACCACTTACCCACGGAAACCCCACGAACATAATGGCACATAAAGCGAGACGGGGATCATCCAGCCAAGGCCTAGCTAAACTTACCAGTCCTAGACCCTTAAGAATGCCGTTAAGCAAGCCGACATCTCCATCGTAGATGAACTGCCAGATCAATACGGTCACTATCCTCGGCACAACCATGGGCAATACGAAGAGAACGCGGAAAGCGTTTTGCAGAACCGGGTGATTCTTTAGTCGAAAGATGTACTCAGCGGCCAACAGAGGCACTGTCAGGATGACTACCAGCTGAAATACCAGCAGTTTTATCATATTTTTCATAGAGATATGGAAAGCCATATCCTGAAACAATTCCTTAAAGTTGGCCAAACCGACAAAGGTCGCCCGGCTGCCGCCCCTCCAGTCATATAAGGAACGGAGCACCGATTCCCCGATTGGTATGTAATTAAGAACAATCACCAGAATGAACGCCGGTGCTAACAATAAGTAGGGAAACAGCTTATTTAGTAGCTTACCCGACTTAGATGCTGCAACAGTCCGTGTAGTCATCGGTATTCTCCTTTGTCTACGCATGCAAAACCCACTAATCATATGAACAAGACTTCGAAAGTGGGGGCACCGCCGGATGACCGGATGCCCCCAACAACAGAATTACCATCTGCTCTGGTCGTACTTATTCAGTTCAATCAGAGTCTCGGCTGCTTCCTTATACAACTTCTCAGTCTCCCTGGTGAGACCGTCTAGATCGAGGCCACCCGTGAAGAACATCTGTACGTACCGCAGCCACATTCCCATCTGCTGTGTCGACAGGAACCGCTCCACGATCAGAGGAGAAACGCCTGCTTCAAACTGAGGCGTGAAAGGCTCCATGATGCTGGGCGTAGGTGCTCCCTGGATAACCGGCAGCATCTTTTGTGCCTCAGAGATCACACGGCCATTGTTTTCCGGAACTGTGAGGAAACGAAGGAAGTCAACGCAGAGATCTACTTTTCCTTCCCGCACAGCTGTCTCGGTAATGGCCAGCTGTTCACCGGAAGCGCCTCCCACCATATGCATCGGACTATCATTAGCATAGGACGAAGTCTCCACCGTCACCTGGGGAACATAGAAAGTGCCCACCCGGAACTCCCGGTTTTCCGCCTGCATGACTACGGGCATATCGGGACTGGGTCCCCAATACATCACACCCTGACCCCGCAGAAACTTCTCTCTGTTCAGCTGCATAGTTGAAGAGACAGCTCCGGGAGCCCAGTACTTAGACCAGTCTTTGATGATTCGGTAAATTTCCCTATGCTGGGGTTGATCGGCTCTCAAGAGTCCCTTTTGATAGGCCCTGGCAAATTCTTCTGCAGTCACTTGCCCAGGGGTACCTAAGACATCGATTTCTTCCAATAAGGGAGCATAGAAATGTGACAGCAATACACGGAAAATCCAGCTGAAGTTCACCCAATCTTTCAGTTCAAACAAGAAGGGTGTCTCCCCCGCGGCCTGCAGCTTCTGCTGGATGTCAATGAACTCAGCCCAAGTAGCCGGTACTGTCAAGCCGTACTCGTCGAACACGTCTTGATTATAGAAAATAATCGTTGCTACCAAATCAATAGGCAGCGACCAGAGAGCGCCATCATATGACCTTCTGAGTTCGACCGGCTTCTGATAGAACAAATCGTACCAGCGCTCGTTCCCTTCCACATAGGGATTAGGTTCCTCAAGGTACGGCATTAGATCGACAAACCACTCATCGTGTCTGTACTGTTCCAGCTCAGTTGCATGACCCCAGACTATATGGGGAATAGTACCACCTGCTGCCTGGCTAACCAACCATGCCAGATACTCCTGTTCGTTCATCTCCGGAAGTTCCACATATGTAATTTTCACATCGGGGTGCAGGGCTTCGTATGCAGCAGCGATTTCCGCCATGGCTTTCAATGGTTCACGACCAGGTTGAGGAACGTTTGGTACATAGTTGCGTGTCACTATCCGGATCTCCTGGGCGCCTAGTGCCGTGCCAGCAACCACTGCCACAAGCAGGCAAACCAGTACAACCAACAGCCCGCAGTGCAGCTTTCCTTTGGTACCGGAATTCAATCTTAACGCTATCACACTCATTCCTCCTTTACGTATGTGCAGCCAGTAGCTGCCGCTGCTTGGTCAAAACCGTCTGCTCAGCCTCACGCAGTTCTAGGTCCAATTATCACCCCCTCGCCTTTTGGTTTATCAACAAGAACCCCGCAGAATCAATTCGGGAGCTATCATCAGAGTCATACTCTCCCTCGTTTCGCAGCGACAAAGTTTCAGCAAGCGTTCCGCGGCCATAGCACCCATCTGTCTTTTTGGTACTCGTATAGTGGATAGGGGTGGATCCCACGAGGCGCCGATGGCGCTATCTCCAAAACCAATCACAGCCACGTCTTCAGGCACCTTTAGGCCTGCTTCCTTGATTGCCTTGATGGCTCCAACAGCCATAACGTCATCACCGACAAATATGGCGCTCGGCGGTCCTCCGGTCGCATGAAGTAGCTGCTGAGTCTGCCGGTGACCCCCAGATAAGGTGAAATCCCCCTCCGCGTATAGGCTCTCCTTAAATGAGAGTCCGGCCATCTCCAAACCATCGCGAAAGCCTTCCAGCTTATCTTCACTGGTGTGGGTTGCCCGCCAGCCGTTAATCATCCCGATTCGCTGATGGCCACGACGAGCCAGTTCTTGAACTGCAAGAAATGCCCCGAGATAGTTGTCCACAAGGATAGCGTCAACAGCTGCTGTCTTGATGCGGGTAAAAAGCAGCACGAGGGGTACCGCCCGCTGCTGTAACGCGAGGATGAGTTCATCAGGGATGGTCCCACCGATGACCAAAACCCCTTCTACCAGACGTTCTTTCACCATAGAGGGAATGTCCCATTCAGTGGTCGGCGTAGGCAGTGTTTGAAAAAGGATATGGTAGCCGTTGCGGGAGGCGACATCTTCAATACCTTCTAAGGCTTCGGTGGTAAAATAGCTTGCCAGTTCTCGGGGAGAGGAGTCACTGCTGCGGCTCGTACTCGTCCCGGGCATACTGCAAGAGATAACCCCAAGCAGTCCTGTCTTAACCTTAGTATGTTCAAAATATCCCATTTCACGGGCGATCCGAATAATCCGATCCTCTGTTTCCGGGCTGGCCTTTCCCTTACCCCGGAGCACGTTACTTACCGTTGCCACCGACACCTCTGCCCGTAAAGCTATGTCATTTAATGTTATATTCATATAGATCGCAACCTTTTTGTCTATCGCTTTTTTCTGATTTTACCAGTCTTGTAAGTTAATGTCAACTATATTTCGCTTGTTTGTTTTTCGGCTTCTCGCTGGACAGACTGTATTCGGGAGGTTCAGATTATCGCCCAACCCGGCTTCTAGACTCAAATCTGAAAGAGTAGGGTGACACCTCTTGGCCCTTTTAACCGGCTGAGGTGGTATAAGTTTACAAGTTCATTGACATCTTGCCTGGGACCCATATTGTAGATGATATGGTGAGAGGTAAAATGCTGGATGGACCTTCGCTGCACCGAATTAGTAGGAAATGCTGTACAGGCTGAAGTTTTGCTACAGATATTCTATGTACTCAACGTAGTTGAAAACTGACGGGTAGGCGAGCCTGAAGGTTAAGAACTCCGTGGATGATTGTGTTGGCAAGGCACAAGGCTGACTCAGCCGTGTCCTTGAATAATCATGAATAATCCAGCAAGAGTGGCATCCGAAGTCTATCGTGGACGGCGGCGCTTCCGCCGTTGACTTTCCTCAATTCGCTTGAGGTGCTTCCGTGTTGGCTGTCTTCCAGTCTGGGGCGGCTTGTGCTGCCCACGCCGTTCTGCCAGGAATACCGTATAGCAGCTTTCATTCTCAAATTTGCGGTAGCCACCAAATACACTTCTCAACTTTCGTTCATGTAATCACTTCAAAGACTAATCAAGAGGGACAGCGCTAGCTGATCAGTTCTAGCGCTGTCCCTCTCACAGAGCCGTGCGTACCGACCACGTACCCGGCTGCTGGTGCCTGCACGATCTGCCCATCTACCCCGGGAGCGTCATTGGCTCAGCAGACATCCCTGTCTCACATACGTCAACTGAATCTGGGCACACTTCTAAGCATCCCTGGGTCCTCGTCCTTTCACCCTAGACTTCTCGAGACCGCCTACCACCTATGCCTTCATCCCAGTCAGGGTAATACCCTCAATGAAGTACTTCTGCGCAATAAAGAACAGGACAATGACCGGCAGCAAGACCACTGTAGATGCCGCCATTAAGAGGTGCCACTGGGCAGAGTACATGCCTCTAAATTGAGCGAGACCTACTGCTACAGTGAACTTATCCGGGTTGGTCAAGTAGATTACCGGCCCCAATAGGTCATTCCAAACTCCTAGGAATGAGAAAATGCCGACTACGATCAACGGAGGCTTAGATAACGGCAGAATTATACGCCAATAGACATACAGGGGTGATGCTCCGTCCACATAGGCAGCCTCATCGAGCTCATAGGGTATCGACATAAAGAACTGCCTCAGCAAGAAGATATAAAACGGCGGTCCGAACCAGGCAGGTAAAGTCAGCGGCACAAATGTATTCACCAGATTCAGCCGACTCCATAAGATGAAAGTAGGTACAAGGGTCACTGCATAGGGCAGCATCATTGTTGTGAGCAGCATCCCAAAGATCATATCGCGACCCCGCCACCGCAAGCGGGAGAAGCTGAATGCGGACAGCGACGAACTCAGCAGGGTTCCACACATGACGCCGACAACTATCTTTATGGTATTCTGAAAGTACAATCCAAAGGGCACGACAGTCATGGCCTCTATGTAGTTCTGCCATACAAACGGCCTTGGGATCCATTCCGGCGGAAGAATGAATATTTGGCGCATCTGCATAAAGGAACTCCGCACCAACCAGACAAAGGGAAAAAGCGCTACAGCAGAACCTATGATCAAAACGGCATAGATAAAAGTTCGCCAAATAACCTTCCGCACTGAAACCCGATGCAGAATCCCTTCTGAACCGTATCTGATTCCTTTATCTACAGCCACAACTTTACCTCCTCTCACCTTCATAGTAGACCCAAGCCGGAGAGGTCTTGAACACGATAATGGTAAACACCAGCACAATTACGAAAAGTGTCCACGCAATGGCACAGGCATAGCCCATCCTGCCGTATTGAAAAGCATTCCGGAAAAGGTAATAAACCATAAATAGGCTGGCGTTGTTTGGGCCACCCTCGGTCATTACATAGGCTTGTGAGAACACCTGGAAGGTGCCGATCAATCCCATGACAAGGTTAAAGAAAATTACAGATGAAACCATCGGTAGTGTGATATACAGCCACCGCTGTATAAAGTTGGCCCCATCGATCTCAGCCGCTTCATAAAGCTGTCGAGGCACTCCCTGAAGTCCTGCCAAGAAAATGATCATTGTGTTGCCCATGCCCCACACACTCATGAGGGCAAGGGATGGAATTACCGTTTTCTCATCATATATCCAAAGAGACTTCTGGAAACCTATGTTGGTCAAGATGGTGTTCAACAGACCGAAGTCAGGATTGAACAGCCACAGCCAAAGTACTGCATTGGCAACGGCAGGTACTACCGAAGGAAGGTAAAATATGGTGCGAAAGACTGGCAATCCCCTAACATTCTGATTGAGCAGAGTCGCAACCAAGAAAGCACTGATAATAACCAACGGTACGCTTAGAAAAGTGTAATACGCTGTCACGTACAGCGATTTCCAAATCAAGGGATCGTGGTTGAACATACGGCTGAAATTAGCTATACCGACAAATTTCGGTCTGGAAACGACCGACCACTCAGTAAAGCTGATTACCAAACTAGCAAGCATTGGCAGCAGATTCCACAAGAGAAAACCAAGTATAGCAGGCAGAGCCATTAATACGCCCCACCGACTCTCTACACTTTGCAATGTTCGAGACTTTTTCCACACCAGATATCGCCTCCAGCTTGACCTGACCTCTAGAAGCAAAGTCCCATACGATAGTCTGTAAGCGGGGAATAACCCCGCTTACAGAACACATTACAGCGGCTAGACTAACGGTCATATCTGCCCTGTAGAATTGGCTTTAGTGTCTCTGCGACTTTATCAGCTGCTGTCTGGGCGTCTTCCTTGCCCAGCCAGAAGTTGGACAATCCCTGGCTGATGGCCTGGGTTATCTCTTCCCAATTCCTCATGTAGTAGGAGGGAGCACGCCGTCCATATTCTAGCGCGTAGTCAATTGCCGCTTCCTTGTACTCCGGTGGATGAACGCCTTCTGTCAGCCACTCATTCATTTTCTCAGGATCGGTGTAGTACTCAATCTGGAGAGGCATCCACAGTCCCGCCTGAATAAGCGGCATTACGCTAGAGGCACTTGTGCTCCACTTGTACAACAGCCATGCCTCCTGTGGATGCTTGGTGGCTGAGAAAATTACATTCGGTGCACCTAGCTCTAGACATGCCGGCTCCTTTAATTTGGGCAGAGGAGCACAGCCTAGGTTGAATCCAGATTGTGCTAGGTCCAACAGGGACCACTGACCATCAATTACCATAGCGACTTTTCTCGTCTGAAGCAGTATATTAAAGGCAGGGAAAGTCTGCATCTGTGTAGGCGTTGGAGCTACGTGATACTTGTAGATTAGATCGTGGAGTTTCTGCAGGGCTTCTACACTCTCGGGCTTGTTTATTAAGGTTTCTCTGCCTTCTTCATCGAACCAGTCGCCGCCGTTGCTCCAGACAAACGGCAGAATCGGCGCCCACCAGGTTCCAAAGGCCACTCCATAGGTGTCTATATTATTGGGATCAAACCCCGGTTCTCCTGGCCGCCGGCCGTTGCGGTCCTTGGTGA
>LSQX01183384.1_pt1 | contig 16407 bp, 14 predicted proteins | sample 654561 | NCBI WGS metagenome assembly LSQX01 (sample SAMN04489861, study PRJNA283612) | anaerobic digester metagenome | isolation source: 4 biogas reactors fed with cattle manure at either 37C or 55C with and... | place: Denmark: Kongens Lyngby | collected 2014 | reverse complement strand
TTGAGTGGTTCTGGGGGAGAAAGGTACATCCTTAGGAAACCAGCGCTGCAAAAGAGGATAGAAAACGCCAAATGTGTCATTGAGGAAAACTCCTAGGCTGTTTTTCCGGTGAGAAGCCCTGTGGGGATTAAAGTGTGGTCTGAGTGGTAGTCCAGCCCTGCCGTTGGCAACACGGCAGAGATGCCCTTAAAAGGAAACTGCCTGCCTGGTGACGGACAGGCGGGCATTTGGGAAAACCTGCTGGACCTTAAGCCGCAAAGTTTACTCATAGGGTTACCACTTATGTCCTTTTTATTTACTGAGGTGCGGAAGTTTTGAAGAAAAACAGGCGGGATCAGAAAAGAAGAACCATATTGTGGGTAATACTGGTTAGTTTCTGGACCTTTATACTGGCTGTTATTTTCTCATTGGTATCACAATTACTGCTGAAAAACCTGCAGTCGGTTTTAATCTCGTTTATTCTTTTAATATTAGTAATTTTTACCGGTATTTTCTTTGATATAATCGGCACAGCGATAACGGCTGCTGATGAAAAACCCTTTCATTCCAAAGCAGCCAAGAAGATTTACGGTGCTAAAAAAGGAATTTACCTGGTACGCGATGCCGATAAGATCGCCAATTTTTGCAATGATGTTATCGGTGATATTTGCGGTATTATAAGCGGTAGTATCGGGGCGATCATTATTATCAGTCTGGCGGTGGGAGTGCGGGAACCAGGCGAAATATACTTAAGCATTATTATGACAGGCCTTGTTTCGGCGATAACTGTAGGCGGCAAAGCATGCGGCAAGTCAATGGCTATTAATAATTCAATAGAAATTGTTTTGGCTGCAGCACGTATTATAACAACCCTCGAGAAGGCAATGTTTTGGAAAAACCGCAAACAGCGCAGTGATCATTGAAGAAGGAGTAGTTTTTTGAAATCCTAACTATTTTCCAGAAAAGGCAACCTCTATTTTTTTGTTCAGGATGTGGTTTTTTGAAGCTATTATTGCAGGGTATCAATGAGCCTGCTGATTTAAGAAGACTTAAAGTTAGCGAACTTGAACGCCTTGCCGTCGAAATAAGGGAACTGATGGTTAAGGTTATCTCAAAAAGAGGAGGGCATCTGGCTTCCAGCTTGGGTGTTGTTGAGCTGACGCTGGCTCTTCATTACATATTTAACACACCGGAAGATAAAATAATATGGGATGTGGGACACCAGTGTTATGCCCATAAAATCCTGACAGGACGCAGGGAGCAGTTCGAGACGATCAGATGTTATGACGGGATTAGCGGTTTTCCTAAAAAAGATGAAAGCCCTTATGATGTTTTTGGCGTCGGACACAGCAGTACATCGCTCTCTGCAGCCCTGGGGCTGGCTCAGGCCAGGGATCTGCGGCAGAAAAAATTTTCCGTTGTAAGTGTTATCGGGGACGGTGCATTAACAGGAGGTATGGCCTTTGAGGCACTAAACTATGCCGGGGATGTTAAGACCGATCTAATTGTCGTCTTAAACGATAACGAGATGTCTATTGACCCGAATGTAGGCGGAGTGCACTCGTATCTGGCAAGGATGAGAACCGATCCAAAATATTTCCGCTTAAAAGAGGATCTGGAACAGCTGCTGGAAAGAATTCCCGCTATCGGCCGCACCATGCTGCGCTCTGCCGAACGTTTCAAAGACAGCGTCAAATACTTGCTGATTCCGGGGATGCTCTTTGAAGAACTTGGTTTTACGTATTTGGGACCTGTAAACGGGCATAATATTCCGGTTTTGCTGGCACTTTTCCGGGAGGCCAGAGGGGTTAAGGGTCCCATATTAATCCATGCCGTAACAAAGAAAGGCAAGGGCTATGCTTATGCTGAAAAGAACCCGCTTTTATTTCACGGAGTGGGACCCTTTGATAAAGATACTGGAAAATCACTGCAAATAAATAGCACAGCTACAACCTACAGCCAGGTTTTCGGCCATGCGATGGAAGAGTTCGCTGCCGGCGATGATGAAATAATCACCATAACTGCGGCGATGACCAGCGGTACCGGTCTGGAAGGGTTCGCCCTCAGGTGGCCAGAACGTTTTTTTGATGTTGGGATTGCCGAACAGCATGCTGTTACAATGGCCGCGGGTTTTGCTGTTGAGGGGTTAAAGCCGGTGGTTGCTATTTACAGCACTTTTCTGCAAAGAGCATATGATCAAATCCTGCACGATGTCTGCCTGCAAAATCTGCCTGTGATTTTCGCCATTGACCGCGCAGGTCTGGTGGGTGAGGACGGGGAAACCCATAATGGTCTTTTTGATATTGCTTATCTGCGTCATCTGCCGGGTATAGTGTTCATGGCGCCCGGCAACGGTGCTGAGCTGGCTTCCATGTTGAAAACGGCCCTTGCTCTTAAATGCCCGGCGGCAATCAGGTATCCGCGGGGAAAAGCAAACGAACCTTTGCCGCAAGACCCGGCCGTGCTGCCGTTGGGAAAAGGTGTTCTTTTAAAAGAAGGCAGCGATATTTTAATCCTGGCAGCAGGCTGCATGGTTGCGGATGCTCTTGAAGCTCATGAACTGCTCTTAAAAGAGGGGATTCAAAGCTGCATTATCAACCCCCGCTTTATCAAACCTCTGGACAGTGAGCTGATCTGTCGCTGGGGCATTAAATGCGGTAAAATTCTGACGGTGGAAGATCACCTGCTTGCCGGAGGGTTTGGCAGCGCAGTTTTAGAGCTCCTTGAGGAGGAAGGGATGAAAGGGGTGCGCCTGAAGCGCCTGGGATTTCACGACCCCTTTACCGGAAGGGGGAGCAGGGATTACCTGCTGAAACTTCACGGGCTGAGCAGCAAAGGGATAGCGGATGCGGCTCTCCAACTCTGCCGGGAAGGTGAGAAGAAATAAGCAAATGGCCGGGGAGAAAGAAAAAAAACGCCTCGATGTTCTGCTGGTAGAAAAAAATATTTTCCCTACGCGAAGCCGCGCCAGAGCTGAAATCATGGCCGGTAATGTGTTTGTAAATGGGAGAAAAAGTGATAAACCGGGAACACTTACCCCGATCCTCGCAAAGATTGATATACATAAACCTGCAAATCCGTACGTCAGCAGGGGAGGGTTGAAGCTTAAAAAAGCGCTGGATGAGTTTGGGATCGATTTAAAGGGGAAAATCGTTCTTGATATAGGTGCTTCCACGGGAGGTTTTACACAGTGCGCTTTGGATAACGGGGCGGAGAAAGTGTATGCCCTTGATGTTGGTTATGGCCAGCTGGCCTGGGTATTGCGTAACCATCCCAGGGTTGTAAATATGGAACGATTTAATGTCCGCCTATTAAAAAAGGAAGACTTGGCACCTATGCCGCAACTGGCGGTAATTGATGTTTCTTTTATTTCTCTGGAAAAAGTACTGCCGGTCGTTGCCGCGCTGAGTATCAACGAAGTAATCTGCCTGATTAAACCCCAGTTTGAAGCCCTTCGCTCTCAGGTTTTGAAAAAAGGTGTGATCAGAGATAAAGGGGTTCATGAGGAAGTCCTGGAGAAGATCGCCAACCTTTCTTTAGAGCTTGCTTATCGTGTGGAGGGGATCACTTTTTCTCCCTTGAAAGGGCCTAAAGGCAACATCGAATTTCTAGTATATCTTTTTCGCGATGGTGGCCAGGCGATCCAGCCGGGAGAGAAACTGCTTGGAGAGCTTCAGTGCCTTATTAAAGAAGTAGTTCTGGAGGCCCATTCTTGCCTGAAAAAGAGTTGAGAAATTTACAGGGAAGGGGGAAGGTGCGTTGTTAAAAGGTATCGGCGTAATACCCAACTGGCAGAAGAAAAAGGTGCCGGAGGTTGTCGCAGGCATCAAAAGCTTCTTCGGCGTCCACGGTATCCCTGTACATGTTGCACCAGAAAAAGATCCCCTTTTGCACGTGGCTTCGCCAATAAATGAAATCCAAAAATGGCCGCAAACAATTGATCTGGTAATAGTTGTTGGAGGTGACGGCACTTTTTTAAGGGCCTCCAGGGAGCTGGCCTGTACAAATCTTCCTATTTTAGGAATCAATTTAGGTCACAAGGGTTTTTTGGCCGAAATTGAAATCGACAAGCTAAGCTATTTTATGGAAAAACTTGTTACGGGAGACTATCGGCTAGGGGAACGGATGATGCTGCATACCGAAGTAATCAGGGATGAGCAGCATTTCGCTTCATCTATTTCATTGAATGACGTCATTGTCTCCAGAGGGCCGTTTTCCAGGATTATTAGAATTGATACATATATTAATCATGATTTTTTAGAGAGTTATCCGGGGGATGGGGTGATCATCGCCAGCCCGACAGGATCTACCGGTTATTCTTTGTCTGCCGGCGGTCCGGTTGTAAACCCGTTTCTAGATGTGCTTGTAGTTACTCCTATTTGCCCCCATCTGCTCTATCAGCGTTCTGTAATTGTCGATCAAAATGATATTGTATCTTTAACCGTAGCTACAAAGGGTGCCGATATTTTTTTGACGCTGGATGGCCAGGAAGGCTTTGCCTTAAAGTATAACGATTCCATTCATATCAGGCGGGCAGATTGTGTAACAAAAGTAATAACCTTCGAAGAAAACAATTTTTATAAGCTGTTACATGATAAACTAATGTAAAATCCGGCTAATGGATTACTGCACTAATCCAGCCGGAGATCTGCTTTGCCTTTTGAATTTTTTCGGGAAGGTGTTTCAGAATGCTTTTATTTTTACATCTGCGGGATTTTGCCCTGATAGATGATCTATCGTTAGAGTTCTTCCCCGGTATGAATGTATTAACAGGAGAAACAGGGGCTGGGAAATCAATTCTGATTGGAGCAATTAACCTTATCCTGGGTGAGAGGGCAGCCAGCGAGCAGGTGAGGACGGGATGCGGCAGGGCAATTATCGAAGCGGTTTTTGATATCTCTGAAGTTGACGTCCAATTAAGCAAAATACTGGAGGCATACGGCCCTGATTTTGAAAGTGAGCTGATCGTTACCAGGGAAATATCACGCAGCGGCCGGAATACCTGCCGGGTAAACGGGCGCATTGTTCCCCTGACAGCCTTAAAAGAGCTGGGTATGATTCTGGTTGATCTTCACGGTCAGCACAGCCACCAGTCCCTTTTAAGACCCGAACAGCATTTATACCTGTTGGATGAATTCGGGGATGAGGAGCTCTTGAAGGTCAAACAGCAAATGATTATTTTCCTTGATCGCCGGCGGGAGATCAAAAGGAAACTGAACGAACGCGGTATAACCCCCCGGCAGCGGGAGCGCCGGCTTGAAATGCTCTGTTTTCAAAGGGATGAGATTAACGATGCTTCGATCAGTGCAGATGAAGAGAACAGCTTAAGGGAAAGGTTGCTGATCCTGGATAATATGGAGAAAATACTCTCCACGGTTAACAGGGCATATAACCAAATCTATGGTAATGATCATGACTTACCGGCTGTTTTGGATACGGTTAACAGTTTTACAGAAGAGTTTTCTTCCCTGGTTAAGGTTGATGCCGCTCTTTCTTCTTTCGTTCAAGTCCTGCAGGAGATCAGTGCCGGGTTATCAGAACTGGGACATGATCTTTACTCCTATCTGGAGGGGCTTGTTTACTACCCTGAGGAAAAAAAAGAAATAGAAGATCGGCTGGAACTGTACCGCCGTTTAAAATCAAAATACGGGGCAACCGTTGAGGAGATTCTTGCTTTTGCCGAACAGTGCCGGCATGAAATATGTGTTTTAGAAAACAGCGAGCAAGAATCGCTGCTTTTGGAAAAACAGCTGCAAGAACTGCAGGTTGAAATTGAGGCTTTTGCCGAACAGCTATCGTGCAAAAGGAAAGAAACAGCCCAAAAACTTGAACAGCAGGTGGCGGAAGCTCTTCAGGAATTGGGGATGGAAGGTGCCTGTTTTTCCGTTGGTTTTACTCCCAAAGATACTCCGGACCACAGAGGGAAAGAAGAACTGGAATTTTTATTTTCCGCGAATCCCGGAGAACCTTTAAAACCTCTGGCGCGTATAATATCTGCCGGAGAAATGGCCAGGGTAATGCTCGCCTTAAAAAGCATCCTTGCCGAGCAGGATAATATCCCTGTATTAATTTTTGATGAAATTGACAGCGGTATTGGAGGTAAAACTATCCAGAAAGTAGCTGAAAAAATGGTAAATCTGAGCAGAAAGCACCAGATTATTTCGGTAACACACAATGTCCTTATCGCGAGCGCAGCCGATCACCAGTATTACATATACAAAGAAATAACTGAAGGTCGTACGACAACACGTGTGAACTATCTCGAGGGTGAAAACAGGGTCCTGGAAATTGCCCGCATGCTCAGTGGTAACGATACCGGTGAAATAACCAGGCGTCATGCTGAGGAGCTATTAAAAAAATCGCGTGGATGACCTGAATTATTGCTAAGGATATCGACCGCAAAACCTCATTTAAAAAAAATGAGGTTTTTTATTGTTATTAATACCAAATAAAACATTAAGGTTATGTTAACAAGTGGAGCATAAAAAAAACTCCCGGAGGCAATTTAAAATTGGTTCTTAAAAAATTGCATTGTTACCGGGAGGATTTAAGGATGAGCAACTTTCACAGAAAAAAAAACATACTAATGATCGTAACGATCTTTGCAGTTCTTTTTTTATTGTTTCTGCCGCTGGAAATAAGAATTCACCTCGAAGATAATATCCGGCTTTTTGAAGGGCAGGAACATTCTTACTCTGTTAAATTTCCCTTCCACCTTTACATCAAAGCTGATCGGGAGGATATTCTTGATATCAACGGCTCCCCTGTGGGCGGCGATGAAATTTGCCTGCTGGGATATAAGAATGATCTCTCGCTGCGTGGTGTTTCCCGGGGAAACGTGAACCTGGAATTAAGCCTTTTTAAGGGGCTTATTCCCATCAAGCAGCTGACTGTAAGTGTTTTGCCGGAGATGGAACTAATCCCGGGTGGCCATTCTATCGGGATTAAACTTCATGAAAAAGGAGTATTGGCTGTAGGATATTTTTATCTGGAAAACGGAGAGAAAACATTTTCGCCTGCCGAGGAGGCCGGGATTCTGATCGAAGATGTCATTATTGAAGTGAACGGTACAACAATAGATGATATTGATATGGCTGCCGGTGTAATCAAAAGTGAATCTGCAAAAGGGAATTTGAAGTTTACCATTAAACGAAAAGGAGAAACGGTTATCGTAAATGTCGTCCCTTACTCCTGCCCGAAGACCGGGGAAAAACGGATCGGCTTATATATCAGGGATACCGCTGCAGGCGTAGGGACGTTAACTTTTTATGATCCTGAAAATGATTGTTATGGTGCGCTGGGCCATATTATTAACGACCTGGATACCAACGCAGCCCTGGAAATTAACGACGGCATGATTGTAAGAGCTGATATAGTGAACATTAAAGCGGCACGGAGAGGCCAGCCCGGTGAAAAAGCGGGGATTTTTCGAGAAGGAAAGGATATTTTGGGAAGTATCAGGAAAAACTGTAATTTTGGGATATACGGTGAGTTGCAAAATGTTGGGAAGTATATCACACCGTATCCTGATCCTATCCCCCTGGGCCTGGCCTTTCAAGTTGAACCGGGGCCGGCGGAACTTCTTACCGTTGTAGAGGGAAACAAAATACAAAGTTTTGAGATTGAGATCGAAAGGGCGGTAAATAAACATACTCCTGGTGATAAAGGAATTATTTTACGCATTGTTGACGAAGATTTACTGGAGTTAACGGGAGGCATCGTCCAGGGTATGAGCGGCAGTCCGATTATCCAGAACGGCTGCCTGATTGGAGCCGTAACCCATGTTTTCGTCAATGACCCCACGAGAGGTTACGGGATTTATGCCGAATGGATGGTAAGAGAAACAGATATAATTCCAGTTTCTTAAAAATTTTTTCATAAAAATTAAAAAATAATTAAAAAATCTTAATTAATAGAAGGAACTGTTTTTTTGATGTCGAATAATTATATGAAAAGAACAATTCAGTTAATTGAAGGGGGCTTATTAATGTATAAGATTTTAATCGCGGATGATAATAGGGAATTTAATGAACTTTTGTCGGAGTATTTAAGTAAAGAAGAGGATATGGATATTATCGGCAACGCTTTTAATGGCAAGGAAGTGCTGGAACTGGTAAAGGAAAAAAACCCTGATCTTATTCTTCTTGATATAATTATGCCTCACCTTGACGGGATCGGAGTGCTGGAAGAATTAAATAAAATGGAGCTCTCCCCGAAAGCGAAAGTGATTATGTTGACTGCTTTTGGACATGAAAACATAACTCAAAGGGCAGTCGAGCTGGGGGCATCTTATTATATACTTAAACCGTTTAATTTGGAGGTTCTGGCGGAAAGAATCCGTCAGCTGGGGAAAGTACCTGCCGGGGACGGGAAGATACAGGCTAATCCGGTAAAAAATATGCAGATTAGAAAAGATAATGGCTATATTGAGGAAATTACCCAGATTATTCATGAAATTGGAATTCCGGCGCATATAAAGGGTTATCTTTACCTGCGCGATGCCATCTCCATGGTAGCTGAGGAGATTGAGCTGCTTGGTTCAATTACAAAAATACTCTACCCGCGCATTGCTCAAAAATATGAAACTACGCCGAGCAGGGTGGAACGGGCAATTCGCCATGCTATTGAAGTAGCCTGGGCCAGGAATAATATTGATACGATAAAAAAATTCTTTGGCTACACAATTAATACTGAAAAAGGTAAACCTACAAATTCTGAGTTTATTGCCCTGGTAGCCGATAGGATTCGTTTAAAAAATAAAAAGTACGACTACAAGGTACTTTAGCGGGAAGTAAAAATGCAGAGCAAGTAAAGGTTTTTAAATTGATCGAAAAGGCGTTTAAGGCGCCTTTTTTTGTTTAAATTTAATAAATAGGGTTAAATTAAATAGGGTTAATCTAAAGGGTTAATCTAATATGTTCAGGTATTATAATGTGAAATGCTTCAGGAGTATACTATGGAAAAGATCTATAAGGGAACCCTAAAAAAGGACCGCCGAACGAAGAACCTCTGTAAAAGGTTGCAACCTGGCGATATTGCTTTAATCGCACATAAAAACCTTGATGAGCTGGCGGGGCAGGAACTTGCAGAAAGAGGGGTTAAAGCGGTAATCAATGTCGATAACACGTTTAGCGGCGAATATCCCGCGTTTGGAACAAAAGTATTGCTCGATCAGGGCATTTACGTTTTGGATAATCTTGGCGACCATGTATATTCCCTTGTCCGTGAGGGGGAGATTATTACCATAGCGGGAAGCACTATTTATTATGGGGAAGAAATACTGGGGCAAGGCAGAGTAATAAGCAAGCAATTTCTGCATAAGAAACTGGAGCAAGCAGAAAAAAATTTAAAAAAGCAGCTGGATTTATTTGTCCAAAATACCCTGGATTATGCCAGAAGGGAAAAAGATCTAATACTAAAAAACCTGGATCTACCGGATATTAAAACCAGGCTGGCCGGGAAACATGTGCTCATAGTTGTAAGGGGTAAAAATTATAAGCAAGATTTGCAAGCGATACGTTCGTATATCAGAGAAGTTCAGCCGGTGCTTATCGGTGTTGACGGAGGTGGGGACGCCCTTTGCATGATGGGGCTCAGACCCCAACTCATTATTGGAGATATGGACAGTGTCGGGGATCGATCGCTAAAAAAAGCCGGAGAAATAATCGTTCACGCTTATCCGGACGGCAGGGCGCCCGGGATGGAGCGTATTTCCCGCATGGGCTTGGAGGCAAAAGTAATTGCGGCGCCCGGTACCAGTGAAGATCTGGCATTTCTATTAGCTTACGAAAGTAAAGCTGAACTGATTGTGGCTGTGGGTTCCCATTCCCATATGCTTGATTTTTTGGAAAAGGGAAGGAAAGGTATGGCTTCAACTTTCCTTGTAAGATTAAAAATGGGTCATAAGCTGGTGGATGCCAGAGGCCTTGCCCATCTGTACCGTGGAGGTATAAGATGGCAGTATTTATCAATCTTAGTGGCTGCAGCACTTTTCCCAATCGTTGTGCTGGCCTCTTTTTCCCCGCTTGTCCGTCATTTTTTATACCTTCTTTCCTGGAGGTTCGGTTTTCTTTAAATTGACTTAACTGTAAAGGCGTGTTTTTATGGACCAGCAAAATCATTTTTTTTCACTAATAGCTGTGTTTCTAGCCCTGGGAATCGGAATTCTGATCGGTGCATCCATGGGAGAAAATGCGCTTGTCCATAATCAAATTGCGGTTATCGAAAGTTTAAGAAATGAAATTGTGCGTTATAAAGATGAGGTTAATACTTACTTTTCGTCGTTAACTCTTCTGGAAGAAGAGCTGTTACATTGGGAAACCCTGGAGGAAGATTATTTAAACCCCTTGCTACTGGAAGATAAACTGGCAAACCATGCTGTTAAAGTGCTTGTCCGGGAAGAAATGCCCGGGGAACTGCTTGATTTTTTGGAGTTAACCGGAGCTGCTTATCACCTTTATATTTTTGGCGAAGAATTTTACGGGGAAGAACCCGTTTTATTGCATAATCTTGTGGGTGAAGAGCTAATCATCAACGATAAAGCCGAACTGTATAATATTCTGGGAAATGAGTTGGCCCTGCCTCCCGAAGCATACCGGGAGATGGCCGGCGAGAGTATCCTGAATATCCTGTGCGAAAAAGGAATGCTGGAGATAGTATCCGGCAAAAAGACCCCAAACGAAGAAAGCATTCTCCCGCCGGATGAATGCAGGCGGGAAATATTTATCGCCGGCAGTTTCCCGGGACAGTTTATTGATTATCTTGTGGAAAGGGTTGGAACCGAGCAGATTATTATCTGGCAGGATTTTATTACCGGTATTGATGGTATTACCGGTACAGAAAATGACCCGGCTTCCTTTGCCGGGCATGGCGCGGGGACTTTATTCGGCAAATTAAAACTGCTGGAGTTAATCAATAAAAGTTGCTGCGGTGCTAAAGAATGTGCCGGGACTATCCAGAACTAAATACAGTATGCATTGCTGTCTAAGGGGGGGATAGAAGGTTGTATGTTTCCGCGATTGTACCGGCCTATAACGAAGAGGGCTGGGTTGGTAAAACAGTGGAGGCTTTGTTCAAGCTGCCTGATATAGATGAGGTGATTGTTGTCGACGATGGCTCGTCGGATAGGACAGCTCTTGAAGCCTTAAATGCCGGGGCCGTTGTTTGCCGCAACAGTACAAACAGGGGGAAAAGCCAGGCACTGCGTGACGGAGCCGGTGTTTCCAGGGGAGAATTGCTGGCCTTTGTAGATGCCGATCTCAGGGGTTCGGCTCTGGAGGTGCACAAGCTTATACTACCTGTTGCAGCGGATGAAGCGGATATGACAGTGGCCCGATTTAATTCTTCAGGAAAAGCAGCGGGGCTGGGGTTGGTAAAAGCTCTCGCTTACTGGAGTATTCGATTATATACAGGGCAGGAGATGCTGGCTCCTCTTTCGGGGCAGCGTGTAATCAAGCGTTCTCTCTGGGAAACGCTGGATTTCAAGGCTGAAGGTTTTGCCGCAGAAGTTGCGCTGACAATTGAAAGTATCAGGAAAGGCTTCCGGGTAAAAGAGATTCCGGTGGAGATGAGCCACCGGATGTGGGGGAACGATTTTCGCTCTTATCTTCACCGGGGCTCCCAGTTATTTGCGGTGATGAAACTGCTCTTACATTATAATTTTTAAAAAGTGTTTTCGAAAATCTAAAAAAGGGGTTCTCACTTAGAATATGGAGAGCATAACTGGAATAGTCCTCATTCCGGGGGTGACAGCTTATTTTTTGACTCCTTTATTTATTAAGCGCCTGGAAAGTAAAGAAAAAACGGTTACGATAAACTATGAGGGGAAAAAGGTTGTGACAGCGGGCGGGATCATTTTACTGGCGGCATATTTGTTTTCCTCCTTGTTTTTATACTATTACAGTCCGCATGATTCCTACCCTTTCCGCCCACTGATTCCCGGGGGGCTTGCGCTGCTATATTTCGGGGGGATCACCTTGCTGGGCGCTGTGGATGATTTCTTTGGCGAAAAGAAATGTAAGGGTTTCCGCGGGCACCTGTATAAATTGTGGAGAGGGGAAGGCATTTCCACCGGTATCTACAAAGCTGCGGGAGGGGGAATAATGGGGTTTGTTCTCGCAGCTTTTACGGTGGGAGGTTATGCCTGGCCCGAATGGATCCTTAAAGGGCTTTTCCTGGCCCTATTTTCCAATATCTTTAATCTCCTGGATACCAGGCCGGCAAGGGCAGCAAAGGCTTTTTTTGTTTTTTCACTATTGCTAATGCTTTTTAAAGGTCCTGTTCCGCTGCTTTTTTCACTCTGGAGCGCGCTTTATGTTTATTTGTTCTGGGAAACAAAAACAGACATTATGCTGGGTGACGCGGGCGCTTATCTGCTGGGAGGAGTGCTGGGCTATTATTTAATCCTTAACTTATCGCTGGAATATTTACTGGTGATCAGCTTTTTATTAGTATTCCTGCACTGGTATTTAGAAAAATTTTCGCTCAGCAGGCTCCTGGAAGAAAAAGTACTCTTTTACCGTCTGAGACGAACGAATGGGAGAGGTTGAATTGATCGAAACCGGAGCGGGTATTGTAGATAAAATTCTCTGGTCGAGGGAAGGAATACAATGTTTAGAGGTAAGCAGGGGAGAAATAAGTGAAAAAGCCATAAATTATCCCTTTCTTACCGGAACGGCCTTGCCGGGGCACAAGGTTATTTTAAATACAACCGCCATGAAGCTTGGGCTGGGAAGCGGAGGTTACCATTTCGTTATTGCCAATGAGGCCACCGCTAATAAAACTTTATCGCCCGGAGGCCATATCATTAAGTTACGTTATACGCCGCTGCAGCTTAAAGTGCAGGTTTATGAAGAGGTTCTGAAGGATAAGCATCCTGCCCTGGCAACAGATAAATATCAGGGTTTGAAGAATGTGCCGGTTGTAATTGGTGAGCTGCATAGCATGCTGGCCCCTTTCATCCTGGCGCTGAAGGGGTTAAATCCGGGGTGCAGGATAGTATATATCATGACCGATAGCGCCGCGTTGCCGCTTTACTTCAGCAATACGGTGCACCGTTTAAAAAGCGATGCTTACCTTGCGGGTACGGTGACCTGCGGCCATGCCTTCGGAGGGGATCTGGAAACGATTAATATTTATACCGCCCTGATGGCCGCCAGAGAAGAGCTTGGTGCAGAGGTAATTGTCGTTATACCGGGACCTGGTGTCGTCGGGACTTCTACACGTTACGGCTTTGGCGGTATAGAGCAGGGGGAACATATTGACCGGATCTGCAAGCTGGGAGGGGTGCCGGTCCTCATACCCAGGATAAGCTTCAGTGACAGCAGAGCGAGACATTTTGGATTCAGCCACCATACGCTAACCGCTCTCGGGGAAATCTCTTCTTACAAGGCTTGCTTACCGTTGCCGGCTTTTGACAGAAAAAAAATGCTGCATCTGCTTCAGCAATTGAAAATGAATGACTTGCTTAAAAAACATCGTGTTGCCATTTTAAAAAGCGCCGGATTATTACGTTTGCTCAAGAATAAGGGCTATGATCTGCATACAATGGGCAGAGGTATCGATGAAGACCCCACTTTTTTTGCTGTCGCGGCAACAGCTGCTTTACTTACGGATAAATTGCTCAGAAAAAAAAAGGCTAAAAAAAAAACAAGGCAAATGAAGAATTCTTCTTCTTAACATATTCTCTTTCAAGGGAACATATTATTAAGCAGTATAGAAGGACAAACCCCTCGGAGAGTTTATTATGTTAAAGCGCCTTCAGAGAGAATTTTTGGAATATATCAGGGAAAACCTGGGTATATATACTGTTGTTACTGCATTTTTTCTGGCTGGGATTATCGCCGGGCCGATTCTGCTCGGTTTTTTGCAGGATAATCAGGTAACAGAGTTGGGAACGGCAATGAGCTGTTTTTTTGATGGTCTAAAAAATGATGCTGATATTGTCCTGCAGCCGTTGGAGTTATTAAAAACATCTTATCTGAAGAATATCCTGCTGTTATCAGTGCTGTGGCTGCTGGGGTTGCTCTGGATGGGTTTTCCTTTTATTTTACTTATGCTCCTTCTTAAAGGTTTTGCCATCGGTTTTACCGTTGGATTTATGGTAAGGCATTATTCGCTGAAAGGGATTATCTTTTGTTTAGCGGCTGTATTGCCGCATAATATTATTCTGGTCCCCGGTTACCTTATTGCAGGGGCTACAGCGATGACTTTTTCAATTTTAAAAATTAAAAACCGTTTAGCTAAAAAACATACAGACAGGAGGCTGCATTTCCAACAGTACTGTATGATGATGTTTGCGGCATTGGTTTTTGCTTTATTCGGCGGTCTGGTTGAAGCCTATATAACACCTGTTTTTATGGAGCTTGTGATTAACATAATTTAATTGAAAAAAGGATTTAGGCAAAATGTGTGGAATAACTTATTAAAATTGCTGTTTTTTAGTTAAAGGGGATAACCTTGGATGGAGAGGATTTTAAAGGATTTCATTTATTTTCTTTCGGTAGAAAAAGGGCTTGCGGAAAATACTCTGGAATCATATCAACGGGATTTGAAGAAGTATTTACAGTTTTTAAGCCGTCAGGGGGTAACTGATTTCAGCGAAACCTCAAAAAAAATAATTCTGGAGTATTTAGCCGAGCAAAAACAAAAGGGACTGGCTGTTTCTACTTTGACAAGAAATTTAGCCTCTATCCGTTCCTTTTATCAATTTCTTCTTCAGGAACAAATAATCCAGGAAAATCCCGCCGGGGAGCTTGAATCTCCAAAAGCAGAAAAAAAGTTGCCTACTGTTTTATCGTTTAAAGATATTGAACTGTTGCTTGATCAGCCACAGCCGAAAAAAAGCATCGGCATGAGGGACAAAGCGATGCTGGAGTTGCTGTATGCTACAGGAATACGCGTTTCAGAACTGGTTTCTTTGAATCTGGATAACGTTAACCTGAAAATGGCTTTTTTAAAATGCGAAGGTAAGGGTAATAAGGAAAGAATTGTACCGCTTGGTTCTGTAGCGATAAAGAGCATTCATGAATATCTTCAAAACGGCAGGTTCAAGTTACTCAAACAAAAGGACGAAAAAGCGCTTTTTGTAAATCAGCACGGCAAACGGTTAACCCGTCAGGGTTTCTGGAAAATATTGAAAAAATACGCTTTGAGAACAGGGATCAATACGGAGATTACCCCTCATACACTGCGTCATTCATTCGCAACGCATCTGCTCGAAAACGGAGCAGACCTTCGCTCAGTACAGGAGATGCTTGGTCATGCGGATATCTCAACCACACAAATATACACCCAGATTACCAGGAAAAAAATAAAAGAAATTTACAACCAGACACATCCCCGTGCCTGAAACAAGATATGTTTCTTTATTGCAGGAAAGCTGCTTGTTTAATTTCTGTAATATTTAAAAAGGGGGTAATAATATTTCAATAAACAAGGTATTTATTTTAGTACTGGACGGCGCAGGAGTAGGGGCTTTGCCGGATGCTGAAAAGTTTGGCGACGCAGGGAGCAACACCCTGGGACATGTTCTGCATAACAGGGAGTTAATGATTGAAAACCTCATTTCCCTGGGGCTGGGTAAAATCTTAAACGCTGACAGCTATGATAGCCCTGTGGATAAGGTGCTTGGAGCCTACGGTAAAATGGCCGAGCTTTCCCCCGGTAAAGATACGATTTCAGGACACTGGGAACTCGCCGGATTGGTCCTGAAAACCCCTTTTCCCCTTTACCCGCATGGTTTTCCTGCTGAAATAATCCGGTCTTTTGAAAATATAATCGGTTGCAAAACTCTGGGGAATATCGCCGCTTCAGGGACCGAGATCATCAACAAACTGGGAGAAGAACACCTGCGGACAGGTTTCCCCATCGTCTACACTTCAGCCGACAGCGTGTTTCAAATTGCGGCTCACACGGATATTGTTCCATTAGAAACCCTGTATGAGTGGTGCCTCCTGGCACGGAAAAATATCTTTGTGGGAAAACATGCCGTCGGCAGGGTAATCGCCAGACCATTTAAGGGTAAACCGGGCAGTTTCTGCCGCCTGAAAGAAAGAAAGGATTTCTCTCTGGTTCCTTTTGCTCCTACTCTGCTTGATCTGGTGCAAAATAATGGACGGCAGGTATGGGTTGTCGGCAAAGTAATGGATATCTTCTCTGGGAAAGGGGTTACCCGTCATCTTCCAGGGCTAGATAATAACAGCATTATGGAAGCCGTTTCCTTTGCACTTGATGAAAATTTTACCGGATTATTGTGGGCTAATTTAATTGATTTTGATATGCTCTATGGACATAGAAACGATGTTGAAGGATATGCAGCCGCCCTGGAAGTTTTTGATCGCTTCCTGGGCGATGTTATGAAACGCTTAAATGATGATGATATGCTGGTAATAACCGCTGATCACGGCTGTGATCCAACTTTTAAAGGGA
>LSQX01332980.1_pt2 | contig 16408 bp, 12 predicted proteins | sample 654561 | NCBI WGS metagenome assembly LSQX01 (sample SAMN04489861, study PRJNA283612) | anaerobic digester metagenome | isolation source: 4 biogas reactors fed with cattle manure at either 37C or 55C with and... | place: Denmark: Kongens Lyngby | collected 2014 | reverse complement strand
CTCAATTTATCACGACCGGGGACAAGCATCTGCAAAGTGTTCTCGATAGGCAGCCTCAAGGTCCGTATGTTCTGGTCGGAGACTGTAACGGGTCGTGCGTCGCTTTTGAAATGGCCAGGCTCCTTGTATCCATGGGGAAAGAGGTAAAAGCCGTGGCGATGTTTGATCCGATTATTACATCGGTCAGAAGGTCCGCGCAGGGATACTTTAAACTACAGGATTTCCTGATGCGTCTGAGGGGTGTTCCGGAGCAAGAAAGACGTGAACGACTTGTCCTGACGTGGAAAAAGATGTACGAATGGAACAGCAAGACGAAGGATACCTGGCGCCTGACGTATCTGAAGTCGTTGTGTAAAAATATGTTACCCGGACATTGCCGGTTTTTCGATATTCCGCAGCCGGTCCGTTATATCTTTCATCGAAGCTGGCGTGAAAGAATTGCCTTGATTGCCCAGAGCCAGGCCAAAGGACGAAAACGATCCGATGAAATGGTGAACCCGGAATATATGTACGAAAGGTTTAAATATTACTGGAATGTTTTATTTGACTACAAGCCTTTGCCGCTGGATGTGCCGGTGATCTACACCTCTATCGAATACAGCGGACGGGCGTGGCGTCGAATTGCGCCGCGCACCGCTTTTGTGAATATCTGCCGCGGCACGCATAATTTCTGGGAAGAAGATTATATGCCGTATATATTTAATAAAGTCAGGGAATTTATTGATCGCTGAGCCGTATGAATCCATTATCAAACAATCCCGTATATGATGTCAGTCTTTCTTACCAGAAGACGGCCGCCGTGAGCGCCGCGATCAGGCTGGATATTTTTACGATTATCGGAGAAAGCCGCCTGAGTGCAATGCAAATCGCGCAAGCGTGCGGTTGCGCGCTTCGCGGGATTCGTATTCTTTGTGATTTTCTTTGCATCATCGATCTGATGGTAAAAAGAGATGATCTCTATCAGTTGACAGAAGACGCCGCGAGGTTTCTGGACCGGTCTTCGCCCACCTGTCTTTCGGATATTATGAATTTTTTTGCGGCTCCGGAGACGATCACCCAGGTGATGAGTGATCCTGTCTCTTATGTGAAAGCGGGAGGCGCTTTCGGTTTGACCAATGTGTCTTCGGATAATCCCGTCTGGGTGAAATTTGCGCTGGCCATGGTGCCTTTTTCTTCCGTCGAGGCCAAACGAACCGCAGCCTACATGACCAAAAGAAGGATCAAGCCGCGTCATATTCTGGATGTGGCGGCCGGGCACGGGTTGTTTGGCATCGAAGCCGCAAAATTAAATTCCGATGCTTTTGTGACGGCAATCGATTGGGCCAACGTCCTTGAAATTGCCCGGAGCAATGCAACTGCAGCGGGGTTATCCGGTCGGTACAAAACCATCAGCGGCAATGCTTTTGATGTGGCGTGGGGTGTCGGATATGATGTCATTTTGCTGCCGAACATCCTGCATCACTTTAATCCGGACGGTTGTATCCGGCTGCTTGCCAAAGCAAAAGAATCGCTTGGCGAGGGCGGTTGCGTCATGATTATTGAGATGATCCCGAATGCGGATCGTATTTCCCCGCCGGAGCCGGCGGCTTTTGCCTTTTTTATGCTGGCGACGACGCCCGAGGGCGATGCATATACCGCCGGCGAATATGAGGAAATGGCCCGCAAGGCGGGTCTTTGTCTTGTGAACGCCAGGCGGCTTTTCCCTACGCCTGTGACGCTGCTGGAATTTAAGGTTTGATCAAGTTGCCGGAGGGAGCGGCTTTGGCTGTAATTGCTCCGACTCCAGCCGGTGAAAGGAATAAGTTGTCTATGAGCCGTATCATGATTTTAGCCGGTGGCTGGCCGGGTCACAATCCGGAGGAGATGGGAGATTTCCTTGAAACCTTAATGCATTCCGGTGATGAGGTATCGCGTTCCTCCGATCTGAATGTTCTTCGGCCGGAAGTATTATCCAAGGTCGATATTCTGGTTCTTGTCTGGACCTATGGCGAGATTACCGACGAACAAATCCAGGCGTTGATACAGGCCGTACAGGGCGGTATGGGGTTGATGGCCTGGCATGGTTCCACAAGCGCCTTTCTGGCGAATCGCCCCTATAAGTTTCTGCTTGGCGGACAGTGGGTGGACCATCCGGGCGGCGATCGTGTCGCTTACACAGTAACCTTTTCGGATGATCCTTTGACAAAAGGCCTTGCGGACATTGACGTGGTTACGGAGCAAAATTATTACCTGATTGATCCGTCCGTTAAAATTGTGGCCAGCACCCGCATTCAAAGCAAAGAGAAACCATGGATTTATGACATCGAAACACCGGTCGCCTGGAAAAGGGAATGGGGGGCCGGCAAGGTTTTTTACTGTGCGTTAGGTCATAAAACAAGGGATATGGACTCTCCATCGGTAAAAGAATTGTTTTCCAGAGCCCTTTGCTGGCTGTCAGGATGTTCTGCAGCATAGTTTAACGTGCTTGTAGCGGGCCTGGGGTAAGGTCTTGAAATATCAGTTTTCTTTCAGGGTGCATATTCCGAGACATGTTACCACTTGATTACGATCTGTTTCGCCATTCTTTTCGGTGCGGAGTCTGGATGACCACTTGAAAATCTCCCCCCGTGCCTCTTTTAAAAAATGTGGAGCAAGCATCAATTTTCCCTTTATGAAGATCGTTATATTTGTCTTGACACAACCGCTTTTGGGCCTCATAAACAGAGCTCCCTTCTCCGGCACCTGTATCATCGGCCGGATCGGCTCTGTCGTTTGTGCAGATCAGGGATTGAAGATTTTGAAGGGAAAGATATCAATAGTGGAGTAATAAGATGTCTGAAAATCAGTTGCTGATCCGGGATATTACAAAAAAAGTTATCGGTAGATATGATGAGTATGTTGAATTGAGCGCCGAAGTCGATGGCGACCGAATATGTTTCCGTGCGCCCAGGGAATTTGATCTGCCCGTCTGTGCCGAACCATTTGTGGGAGTTGCCCTGCTGGAAGCAATGTATCGTAACGCCGATATTGTGATTGATCAACAGGCAGCGCTCTCAGAGAAATTAGCATTGGCTTTGCCGGAAATTCAGAGCATTTACAAATGCTGGAATTCTGACCTGAGTGTGGTCAAAATAATTGCCCGGCACGCGCCACAAAGCGCGAATTACGAGCGTGTGTCCTGCTATTTTTCGGCAGGTGTTGATGCTTCGCACACCACTCTTCGTCATCTGGACAAAATATCTCATCTCGTAATGATCGGCAATTTCGAGATTTCTGGAAATTCTCCCGAATCCTGGCAAAGGAGTATTGATAAACAATCACAGTTTGCTCAAAGTATCGGAAAACAGCTCGTGCCGATTTGGACAAATGCTAAGGAATGGATTCATGAGAAAAAAATATTTTGGGGCCTTGCTCAGGGATTATTTCTGGGTTCCATGGCGCCACTTTTACAGTCTAAAATTGTTTATATAGCATCCGGCTTCACATACAGATCAGCATCGCCCTGGGGTTCGAATCCTCTTTCAGATCCATTATGGAGTACTGAAGCGACACAAATAGTGCATGATGGTGCAGCTTTCCGGCGCTGGCAGAAACTGGAGGAACTTTGTAAAAATCAGTCATTTCTTGACAATCTTAAGGTATGTTGGCTGAGTGAAGACGAAAATTGCGGCGAATGCTCCAAATGTTTACGAACAATGCTTGCCTTGAAGTTACTGGGGGCAACCTCAAAAGCTTTGCCTGAACTGACTGATGCGTCTGAATCTTTAAAAATGCTGCGTCCTACCGGTCCCGCTTCACTGTCACCTCTGGAAGACATGATAATTTTGGCATATGCTGCCGGAGACAAAAAAGTCCTAAAGACGCTGATTAGTTTTCATCGCAGATATCTTATCCGTGATTTGATCGTACAATTCGAAAAATACATGCTTAACCCCGGTTTAAAACGTATTTATAGAAAAGTTTTCAAAAAAATATGGGGAGATGGTTATTATAAGCTGCGGGTTCCATTGTCCTCCGACAGGCATTTACAATCATGATATCATGCACATCGGTGGTGTATTTTGTTGATCATTTTTGTGAAAACCAGGGGTTGTGATTTCTCGTTGTATATTGGACGATTTTTGGCCTTGCCATCTAAGATGAGCAGGAGCGATGTGTGAGGCGGTCTTGCCTCTTTGGACAGTTAACAGGGCTTTATAAGTGTAAAGCTGCTCCGGGTTAGTATTCATGCCACAGCCTGTTTCTGCGCAGTGACTCGCAGTAAACCATAACGGGTGTCTTTCTGTCAAAGTTGCCGTCGAATCTTGCCCCCCACCCGTGGCCGGGTTAAAATCTCCCACAGACTTCAGTAGATGACCGTGATGTAACATACGATCGAGGATGACCGAAGCCGCCGCGTTGTCCCCAGGAGCTTTCCCCGGCAATATAAAGAAGCTGTTTATTGATACAAGTCTCAGGGCGTCAAAAATAGATTGCTAATGCCGGAAGGCATCGTATATGACATTTGCCGCAATCGGAGAACGGTAATTTCAAGCGCATGCGGTGGACTTTTACATATCTATATCATTAATAAAAAAGACTCCCCCCTTCGGTTGAAAAGACAGGGTAACGGATTGTGAAACACTCCGGCGCAACGGGAGCGAAATGACCGGAGAATGACAGGCGGAGCACGGGAGGAATAATTTTCATGAAAAGTTTTGGACGCACTGCTGTTGCCGGTTTGATATATTTACTTGTCATCGTTATTTTTTTTCATGTCTATTTCGGTTCATTTTCCACGGCGCTGATCGGCCCGCCGGAAGACAATATGCAGGAATTTTGGAATACCTGGTATATGCAGACAAAGCTTGATGCGGACCCCTCAGGCTTGTTGCATACGGACAAAATATTTTATCCCGAGGGCGCGTCTTTAGTTTATCATTCCTTTTCATATCCCAATCTTGTAGCCATTTATCTGGTACGTTGCGTAGTCGGCCTGGGAACTTATGTGGGCACGCTGATATTTTTGCACAATTTTTTTCTGCTGATTTCTTTTTTCTTCGGGGCTTTGGGCGCCTATCTGCTGACCAGACTGTATGTCAGGAGTGAGGCGCTGGCTGTATTGTCAGGCTTTATCTTCGGCTTCAGCCCGTTTCATCTTGCGCATACGCTGCACCATATGCATGTGTCGGCGATTACCTTCGTGCCTTTTTTCGTTTATTTTTTCCTCCGCTACATGCGGGAAAAGAAGGTGTACCTGGCGGCGGCCGCGTCTGTGATGTGGGCGCTGGCCGCTTTGTCGTGCTGGTACTATCTTGTCTATATCGGTTATTTCGTCCTTTTTTATTATGTGTTTCACGCGGTGAAAAACCGCTCGCTCATGCCTGGCGAAACGCTTTTGCCCGCGGCGCTGATCACCTTCTTTGCTCTTTTTCTTTTGTCGCCGCTCATCGTCACGATGATTCTTCAGACAGGGGCGCGTTCTTATCTGGAGGGGCACGATTTTTTTGTGGCAGACCTTCTGGGGTTTATTACATTTCATCCCTATCATCTGCTGGCGAAGATCGGCAGGCCGCTGTATTCACATTTCCAGGGCAATCACTGGGAGATGACGGTCTATCTGGGGCTGGCCAACGTGGCGGTTCTTCTTTTTGCGCTGTTTAAAAAATATTGCCGAAAGATTGAAAACCTGGGTTTTTTTCAGGCCGGCATTCTTTTGTTCATGCTGCTTGCACTGGGCTCATGGCTTCATGTGGGGGGCTACAGGGTATGGCTTCCCCTTCCCACGCTCCTTACCGAATATATTCCTGTTTTGAAAAACGTGCGCACGCCTTCACGCGCGGTGATCTTCGTTTATCTGTTCACGGGTGTTTCCGTGGCGATGATCGCCGAATATTTTCTGGCCGGCAGAAAAAAAATCACGGCTGCGGCGGCTGTCGGTATTCTGGCGATTGTGACTTTCGCAGATTTCTTTCCCACCGGACTCGACTCCACGCCCGTGGTCTGTCCGCCCGCCTATGCACTGATCAATGAGGACCGCGCGGGTGACTTCGGGATGATCAATCTCCCCGCGGGCTATCTCCAGGACAACAAGTATATGATGCAACAGGCCGCCTGTTCGCCCGTGCCGATGGCCAATGGAAGCATCGGGCGCAAGCTTGCCCCCTCGCTTATCGACACTCTCGATTTTTCAGATTTTGAAGCTCAAAAAGCTGAACTCAAAAGAGGCGGTATAAAATATATACTGATTCATAAAAAACCGGCCGATGAAACTGTTTACTATGTCCATCACGACAGGCACACTCACTTGCACAGGCTCCACAGGGAGACGCTGGCGCGGGAAATGGCGGCTGAATACCAGCGTCACTATCAACTGGTCCACGAAGATGAAATGACGGCGCTTTTGCAAGTGTATCATTAATTGTCGTCAGGCCGCAGGCGGTGGGTGAGGTTTTCATTCAAAAGCGAAGCGGGAAATATTTTTTGGTTGATGCCCGGTCGCTCCTTTTCCCCGGTACTCTCGCCTCACGGCAGGAATAAATGATGGTATTTCACGGCGATATTTCCTATATTCACTAAAACTCCACGGGGCAGGAGACCGGCGGACCAACCCAGATGAAAAAGAATACCCGCAAAAAATTACTGACAGGCATTGCCGCTTTACTTGTGGTGCTGGTGATTTTGTTTGCCGGCGCATGGCTGTTGGCGTCACGGCAGCTTTCTGAACTTGACAATCATAAAGAAACCATAATGAAAATCATGAGCGGTGCTCTGGACAGAAATGTAACCTACGAATCGGGAAAGGCATCTCTCAGCGTCAGTCACGGCCTGTCCATTGATTTTACTCATCTGACTGTCTGGGAAAAAGACGGCTCGTCCGAGCTTTTTGAAATTGACTCGGCCTATTTCCGTGTGGATTTTCTGCCTCTTCTGATGAAGCGCGTGGTGCTTCGCAAAACGTTGCTGAAGAATCCCCGGCTGTTTTTGAGGCGCTCTCCGGACGGGATTTTGAATATTGCGGATTTGCTCGAACGTGAAGCAAAGCCGGAGATGTCGCTGGGGCTGAAAAAAATTGTTGTGGAAAACGGAAAGCTCACCTTTATCGACCATGCGCACGGTGCGAAGCGGCTGGAATCTTCACTTGCCGATGTGCAATGCAGTATTGAGCCGAGGCGTTTCGGCAGAGGGTCGCGCTTTAAAATATCGGCCGTCATCCATGAAAATGAAAGCAGCGGGAAAATTCAGACGGCGGGAACTTTTTTACCGGCCGCATCCGGAAAGCCGCTTATGGAAAGCAGGCTGGAGGCGTCTTTACGCCTGACGGGTGTGGATATGCGTCATTATCTGCCCTACCTGCGCGACTGCGTGCCGATAAGCGGACTGGCGGGCCGTCTGAACTGGGAAGCGACGTTAGCCGGTACATTCTCGCGCTTTGATGCACAAGGTAAGATCACGGTGAAGGGCGCCATGCTGGAGTATCCGGACGTTTTTGAAAAACGCCTGCAGCCGGAAGTTGTGCAGATCGATTATCACCTGATGCGTGACGCAGCACAGCTCCAGCTTGAAATCGACCGCATGATGATAGATCGCGTTTCACTGGCAGGCCGGTTTTCCATAAAGGACATGGGAGACGACGACCCCGGGCTCTCTGTCAGTGCGTCATCATCGTCTTTTTCACTGGCCGAAATGCATTCTTATATACCCTGGGGCATCATTCCTTCATCGGTCGGTGATTTTATCAGGGAGCATGTCAAAGGCGGTGATTTTACACTGACGGAAGGCAAGCTCGCAGGCAGGCTCAGCCAGATTGCGGGTATGATGGAAGAAGAAAATGCCGGTGTGCTCACTGTGCTTGCGCATGTCCGGAAAGGCGTATTTTCCGTCGGGGCGGGCGGCGCACCGGATTTTACAAATATCGACGGCACGCTCGAGATGAAAAACAGACAGTTTGCGCTGTCCGGCATGAAAGGCAACTTCGGCGCAACCCCCTTTCGCCTCGACGGTTTTATTTCCGACTTTGCATTGCCGGGACCGGCCGTTTACACGGCAAAGATGGCCATGGAGCCGGCACGAGACGAGGTTGTCTGGCTTTTGGGGAAGGAAAAATTCTCGGAGCTTACCTTTGAAGGTGCGTCGGCGCTGCTTCTTTCGGGGAAAGGCCCGGCTGAAAAATTTCAAATCGATGCCTCCTGGCGGTTGACCGGGGCCGCCTACGGCTACGGGGAGGCGATCGAAAAGCCGGCAGGACGTCAGAACCTTCTTGCCGCCGTGCTGCTTTTGAGTGAGGATGAGCTTAAGGTTTCGTCTTTTGAGTATGATCTGGAAGGGCAAAAGATCGGCGGCAGTGCCTCTTATCTTTTTTCAGGCAAGACGCCTGTGTCGGTGAACCTGTCGTCGGATCACCTGAATTTACGCAAGGCGGCTTCGTTTTTTCCCGGGCTGAAGAAGTTCAAGCCGGCGGGGGCCTGCCGGATTCGTCTTTCCGGCAAGGGTGATCCTGACGATCCGGTAAGCTTCTTGTGGCGTGGCAGTGTGTCATTTGACAACGTTTCTTTCCAACCGGCAGACGAGGTGGAGCGCGTGCGCTCTCTGACCGGTGTTGCCACTTTTAAAGACGGCGGCATGGAAACCTCGCGTCTGCGGGCGAAAATCGGTGCAAGCGCCGTAAGGGGCAGGTGCACCATGCGGAATTTACACGGCGCGGGCCTTAGTTGCCGGCTGGACTCGTCTCTTGTGCGCCTGGAAGACATCGGTCTGCACGGCCCCGACGGCAGCGTCGCCCTGCGCGAGGTCAAAACACGCTTTACCGCCGGCGGGGACCATTTTCGTATCGAGCGTCTTTCATTTGCGCTGGAAAAATCCGTTTTTGTGTTATCCGCTCAAGTTCCCTATCAGGATGGTGCGCCTGTCAGTCTGAACCTGAACTCTACTTATATTCATTTTGATGACGCGCGCCGCCTGCTTGATTTGAAGTACGCGGAAAGCGGCGGCGCATCGCCCGCGAGCCGGAGCCTTGATTTGACTTTGCACGTGGACAGCGGCGTGATCAACGGCCTTGAATTCAGCAGGCTCAATGCCGGCATGAAATATTCGAATCAAACCCTGGAGGTCGAATCACTGGAGGCCGGTGTTCTGGGAGGGAGCTTCAAGGGGCGGGGGAAGGTGGAGTTTCACTCCGACAGCCCGGATCAGTACCGCTTGAATTTTTCCCTGGAGCAGGCGGCTATCGAACAATGCATAGAGTATTTTGATGTCGGCGACAGGATTGTTACCGGAAAGCTGTCATTGAACGGTAATATAACCGCTGAAGGCGCGACGATAGATGATTTCATCCGGACGGCGACAGGTTCCGTTGAGCTTCGGGCGCAGCAGGGTGTTATAAAAAAGTTTTCCGCGCTGGCGAAAATTTTTTCACTGCTCAACGTTTCGCAATTGTTCAAATTGAAGCTGCCGGACATGACCACGCAGGGAATGCCCTATACGGCAATAACTTCCTCCCTTACGCTGGATAAAGGGGTTGTCGGCATTCAGGACCTGTTTCTCAGTGGTGACGCCATGCAGATTTCGATAGTCGGTAAGACAGACCTGATAGAGAAGAAGCTCGACGGCATCGTCGGCGTTCACCCTCTTAAAACGCTGGATCTGATCGCAGCGAGAATTCCCATCGCGGGATGGGTGCTCACCGATGACAAGGGCAATCTGGTGACTGTCCATTTCGAAGTCAAAGGAGATTGGGACAACCCGGAGGTAAAACCCATACCGGTCAAGTCTCTTTCCAGTGGTACGATGAATATCTTTCGTCGGGTTTTCCAATTGCCTGAAAAACTGATCACTGACACGGGAGATGTGCTCCTGGGGCGCTAAGCGGCGCACGCCGGCGCGGGTCGGCCCGTACGGAGATTTGTCTTGATAAAGTGCCGCCGGAATTGTTAAGATTCATTATGATGTTTTCATGACACGCTGCGCGAGACGGGACCGGCTTTTGCCGCGATGCGGTTTTATCCCTTTATTTACGCAGTGAATTACTGTGAAAACAGGTTGATTGCAATTCAAACAAGGAGAGTATCATGATTGCCTATCAGCTTTCCATCCACGCGGAAAACAAGCCGGGGCAGCTTGCCGGCGTGACGTCACATCTGGCCGGAGCGGGCATCAGTATCCGGGCGACCACCATAACGACCTTCGGCCAGACCGGGATCATCAATCTGATTGTCGATGAACCGAAGCGCGCGGAAAAGGTTCTGACGCAGGCGGGCCTGGCGGTTTATCTTAAAAACGTTCTGGCCGTGCTGATTCCGGACAAACCGGGCGGCCTCGACAGGCTGATGCAGCTTCTTTACCAGGAGGGCATCAATATCAACAACGCCTACGGGTTTGTGCTGGAATGCGGAGAAAAAGCGGTCTTTGTCGTTGATGTGGACCGGATTGAAGAAACGGAAAAACTTCTGGAAAAAAACAAATTTACAACACTCGATACAGAGGCTCTCTCGGCGGTTGAGCCTTTTCATTACATAAAGTACTGACGGCGGCCGTGCGGAAAATCCGGCCGTTGACCCCTGAAGTGAAGCAGGTGAGGTTTCGCTGCGGGAGAAGTCGCTTTTTAAAAATGAGGTAAACATGGCACACGAAGACAAAGGCAAGTATTTCAAGAAACATCCGAAGGGGACAAGTGTTGATGAATCTTTGAGGCAGGAGATTCTCGAAAAAGCGCGTGACAATAAAATATCCTGCGCGGCGGCAGAGGAGATCGCCCGGCGCGGCAAGGCACGGATGGAGGAGCTGGGGGTGGCCATCGATATGCTCAATATCGGGATAACAAAATGCCAGCTCGGGCTTTTCGGCTTCAGCGACCGGCAAAAGCGCGTGGACGCGGCGGCCTCGGTCAGCGCAGGGCTGGAAAGCGCGATCCGCGAGGCTCTCACCGGAGAGTGGCTTTCCTGTGCTGATGCGTGGGCCCTGGCCGAGCGGCTTGAATTGCCGCGCATCGACATCTGTGCCGCCTGTGAATACCTGAAAATAAAAATCAAGCCCTGCCAGCTTGGCGCCTTTTAGTCTGAAATATTTTTAAGCGCGGATTTTTACACGATGATTGCGGCTTGACGCAGGCGGTTTGCATCAATTAAGATAATATCTGCAGGCAGGGGGCGCGGCGCGCCTTAAGACTTTTCCGGACTGACACTTTATGGAACCGTTCATTATTCTGCTTTTGCTCCTTATTCTCAACGGCATTTTCGCGATGTATGAAATCGCTCTGGTTTCAGCTCGTAGAACCGGCCTGGAGGAAGAGGCGAAAGCGGGACGGATGGGCGCCAAAACGGCGCTCGCTCTTCTGGAAGAGCCGGAAAAAATATTTTCCGGCATTCAGGTGGGCATTACGCTGGTCGGCATTGTTTCCGGCGCGTATGCGGGACTGACTCTTTCGACCGGCGCGGCCGGGCTTCTGATCGAGGCGGGCTTTCCGGCCGAATGCGCGCATACTCTGGCCGTGGTGGTCGTTGTCGCGGCGGTCACCTGCCTTACTCTGATTATCGGAGAGCTTGTTCCCAAAAACATCGCGTTGAGCAACGCTCAGGCGGTGGCCGTTTTTTTGTCCCCTCCCATGAGGCTGTTTTGCCTGGCCACATATCCGGTGGTGTGGTTTTTAAGCTCGTCAACTAAACTTATCCTGAAGCTGCTCGGGATTCAAAACCGCCGGGAAATGCCGCTCACCGAAGAAGAGTTGCGGATGATTTTGAAAAAAGGCTCCGAGCACGGCGTCATAGAAAAAGAAGAATCGGACATTATCAACGAGGTCATCCGTTTCGGCGACAAGCGCGCCGGCGCCCTGATGACGCCCCGGGTGGAGATCCTGTGGCTGGACCTTCACCAGTCCCCGGAGGAGCTGCTCGAGGAGGCGCTCAGGGCGACACATCCCCGTCTGCTGGTCTGTGAGGATGAAATAGACCAGGTCAAGGGTGTCGTCAACGTCAAGGAAATGCTGGCCTACTACATACGTCATCAGACGCTGAAGCTTCAGGAGATTATGTTTGAGCCTCTGTATATACCGGAGCAGGCTCAGGCGCTGAAGGTGCTGGAGATGTTTCGCAGCACCAAAAAGCATTTCGGAATCGTCATCAATGAATACGGCTCGATGGAAGGCATTATCACGCTTCACGACCTGACGGAAAACATCATGGGAGACCTGCCCGCCCTGGGCGACCCGGACGAGCCGGAGGCCTTCCTGCGCGAAGACGGGTCATATCTCATTGACGGGGCGATGAAGATGGAAGACGCAGCCGATGTGCTCAATGTAGCTTCCCTGCTGGAAGACGGACAGGAGAGGCCGGACGTCAACACACTGGGGGGGCTGGCCATGTTCCTGCTCAACCGCGTTCCGAAAACCGGCGATATGTTTACGGTTGCGGGGTATGTTTTTGAAGTGGTGGACATGGACGGCAACCGGGTGGACAAACTGCTGGTGAAGACGGCTGAACCACGGCAGGAATAGCGCGCCTCATCCCGGTGTCAAAAAGCCGCCGCCGCGCCCGCGTAATGCTCGAGAAGACGGGCCATCCGCCGGGCGTTTTTGCGCGTGCCGGCGATGATCTCTTCCATGCTCAAAGGCCGTTCGGCCAGGCCGTTGCCGAAATTGTCAATCGAACAGGCGCACGCGTAACCGAGGCCGATTTCCTGCGCACAGATTGCCTCACCCGCCATAGTCATGCCGACGACATCGGCAAAATTAGCCATCATCCGGATTTCCGCCCTGGTCTCAAGGCGGGGCCCCGTAACCTGCCAGTATGTGCCGCCGTCCACGACATCGAGATGGCAACTTTTCGCCGCCGCGATCAGTTTGCGGCGCACGGCCTCGTTGAGTGAAGGCGTGAGATGGACTGCCTGATGCTCGTGAATGCTCGGCACGGACGCCATGGTGATGAAATCATCGGGGATCATGAGCGTTCCGGGCGGGCGGGATTTTTTCAGCGACCCGGTGGAGTTGATGCCGATCACCTCGGTGACGCCCAGGTCTTTCAATGCCAGCAGGTTGGCCCGGTGGTTGATCAGGTGCGGCAGGATGTAGTTGGCGGGATCGAGCCCGTGGCGGACGATAAACACCATGCGTCCGGATGTCAGCACCGCCGTTTCACCGTATTTGTTTTTTACCTGACGCCTGTCACACTGTTGCATGATGTTCATTGCTTCCATCATGACGCTGCCTGTCAGCACACCGATGCGCTCCATATTCCCCCCTCTGATATGGAGCGTCTATAGCAGATTACAGAACTTCCGTCAAAAAGCAGCTTTGCCGCGCGTCTTTAAATAGGATTTGACTTTTTGCGTTTCGCTGTGACATATAGGCCCAAAATAAAAGGAGGCTTTTTTCATGAGTGACCAGGTTCCCGGCGTGGCCAATGACGACAATTTTGAAGGGGAAGTCCTCAAAAGTGACAAACCGGTGCTTATTGACTTCTGGGCTCCCTGGTGTGGCCCGTGCAAGGCGATCGGTCCTCTGGTGGAGGAAATCGCCGCCGAGTATCAAGGCAGGGTCAAAGTCATGAAGCTCAATGTCGATGAGGCGCAGAAACTGGCTCTTACCTACGGTGTGCGCAGTATTCCCACTTTGATGATTTTTAAGGACGGAAAAGTTTCCGACACGCTGGTAGGGTATGTCCCCAAAGACAAGCTGGAAGCTTTTGTCAATAAAAGCCTGTGACCTGCGCCTGCCTGCCATGATTTTGTCGGCGTATTCAACTTACGGTTCAAAGGCGGTTTTGTGCGGATAAGGACTATCTCCATTATAATGGCGGCGGTATTGCTGTTTTCAGGATGTTCGTTAACCAAGGCGAGCATCCTGTCTTTTTTCGGTAAAAGGACGCCTGTCGTAAACACGCCGGAAGCCCTTTACGCGCGGGGCACGGCGGATTATCAGGACGGTCGCTATAAAAAAGCGCGCGAAGCGTTCACCCGCCTCAAAGAAGAGTATCCGCTTCACGAGCTGGCCGTTTTGGCGGAGCTGGGCATTGCCGATTCCTACTACAGCAACAAAGACTATCTGGAGGCGGAAGGCGCTTACCGCGACTTCGTGGAGCTGCACCCGACCGACGAAAATGTTCCCTACGCGATTTATCAGACGGGGATGTGCCACTATCAGCAGATAGAGGATATCGACCGGGACCAGACGCAGACGGTCAGGGCCAGAAGAGAGTTTGAAAAACTGACCGCCCGCTACCCTCAAAGCAGGTTTGCTCTTCTGGCGGAAAAAATGACCCGTGAGTGCAATGCGCAACTGGCCGAGCACGAGTTCTATGTAGGCAATTTTTATTTCAAGCTGAAAAAATACGAGGCCGCTCTGGCCAGGTTTGAAGGCATCAGGCGCGGCTACCCGGGCGTGGGGCTTGACCTTAAAGTGGATGCCTATATCGCGCAGACGGCCAGGCTTCTTGAGGAGGAGCGCAAGGCCCAAAAGCTGAAGGAGGAAAAAGACAAAAAAGGCTTTTTCCGCCGCTTCCTTCCCTGATTTTCCTATAATTCAGCCATCCTGATTGTCCGGATTATGTTGTGGCGGAAGATTTCCGAATCGGCCGAAGTGTCCACCGTAAAGTGTCGGCCGGCGGGGATTTCGCTTATCGGTTCATAGTGTTTTTTCTGCTCCAGCAGGATTTCCCAACGCCCGTCGGAGGGGTTGTCTTTGTCGAGCTTTCTTTTTTCCAGACGCCGCCTGACTGTTTCATCCGGGCAGGTGCATTCGATGATATAGAAGGGGACAGCGAGTTTTTCGGCCAGACCGGCGGCCATCGCCCGGCAGGCGCGGTTTGGGAAAGAGGCGTCGATGATGACCGGCTTGCCCTCGCGGATGATTCCCGCGCTTATTTCCATGGCCTTTTCATAGGTTTTTTGAGAGATGCAGGTACTGTAGATGCCCTGGCCGAACGCGTCATGGTGTTTTTCGGCGGGCGGGATATTGAGCATCTCCTTGCGCAGGACATCCGAACGGATGATTTCGGCGCCGAGCCTTGCCGCAAGATGGCGTGCCTGAAAGCTCTTGCCGGAGCCGATAAGCCCCGCCGTGACAATCAGTGCCGGTTTTTCCAGACGCGCCGCGTAGGTATAGGCCAGGTCGAAATATTTCGTCGCGGTGAGCTTAACCTGATTTCGCTCGGCGCCGGGCAGTTCTTTTTGGTCCAGGCGGAAGCTGGTGACTTTGCCGCGCACATAGGCGTAGTAGCAGCGGTAAAAATTTAGAAGAGAGCTCATTTGCGTGTCGCCGGAATAGTTCAGGTAGGAGCGGACAAAATCATCCGTATGGCGGGTGTAGCCGTTGTAATCCAGGTCCATGGTCAGAAAAGCCACCTCCGCCGCCGTGTCGCTGCAGCGGAATCGTTCATTGAACTCGATGCAGTCAAAAACAATGATGTCATCCGCGATGCAGATGTGCTCCAGGTGCAAATCTCCGTGGCAGTCACGGATTTTATGGTCCGCCACCCTGTTTTCGAAAAGAGGCCTGCGGACTTCCAGAAACCTTTCCACATATTCACGAATAAAACCGAACCGGGGGGCGGCTATGGTTACGCCCGTGTATTTTTCTGTCTGCGCGAAATTCTCTTCATTGTTGTGCCGGATTGTCGCGATCGAGCCCATCTCGTCGATGGAGCCGCCGGTTTGGGCGGTTTTGTGAAACTGCACGATTTTAGCGGCCAGGGCATCCATGGTTCCGTCAGGCATCCGGCCGTGGGCGAGCAGCGTTTTGAGCATTCTGTCCAGGGGCAGTTTTTTCATGCGGACCGCGTATTCGACAATTTCACCCCCGCCTTTGAGTGAGACGCGCCCGGTGTGATCGAGCCCAATGGGAACTACCTCCAGGTAAATGCTGGGGGCCAGACGCCTGTTGAGGCGCAGTTCCTCTTTACAGTAGAATTTTCTTTTTTCCAGCGTCGTGAAATCCAGGAAGCCGAAGTCAACCGGTTTTTTTACTTTGTACACTTCATCACCGGCGATGAAAACCCATGAAATATGCGTCTGCACCAGTTCCACCGTTTCCGGATGGTGCGGATAGAAGTCCGGCCGGCTCATCTGTAGAACGACCGCGGGATGTGTCATGAATGCCTCCTGATCATAGATGTCGCAGTTTCGTTTCACTCTTTAGATAATCATCTGACGATAATCAAGGTCAAATATCGTAAATCCGCCGCGAAAACACACCAGGCCCGGGCATAAAATATATGGACGGCAGATACAGCCTGCGGCTTCCGTCGGCACCTACAATATCTTCTGCAGGCGCGTCTGGTGACTCAGGCATGCACGAGTGGATAAGGGAAATAGAGGGGAAGCTGCTGGGGAACGTAAATTAGAACTCCATGATGCTTGTCGATGATGGTTTCTTTCCTGCCTTAGACCATGAGCCATGAGCTATTTGCTCTTTTGTCCACCCCCGGCCCGATGAATCAGGCACCCCCGCCGGGAGACTGTGTCG
>LSQX01112461.1_pt1 | contig 16411 bp, 16 predicted proteins | sample 654561 | NCBI WGS metagenome assembly LSQX01 (sample SAMN04489861, study PRJNA283612) | anaerobic digester metagenome | isolation source: 4 biogas reactors fed with cattle manure at either 37C or 55C with and... | place: Denmark: Kongens Lyngby | collected 2014 | reverse complement strand
TAAGTATATGCGGAAAAGTGTTGGAACATAGGAAAGACTCTGATTAAACCAGAGTCTAGTTAGCGTACGTTGTATGAAAGACGGCGTGAGCCGCTTTTGTTCTTAAAACGAAAAGGTTCCAACATCATCGTTCCCTGCTAGAAAAAGTGCCCTAGCTAAGGTTTGACATACAGTCAATAAATAGCAGAGTAATCTGTACTGGTTTAAGACCGGTGGAGGGGCTAGATACGTTGTGAAGTACCACTACATACTATATAATTTAATAGTACAACTATGCAAAAAACTATAAACAATACGGTCATCAAGACCGGACGATAAAATGAGTCAGGATGGATGAACCATGAATGAAACAAGGGGAGTAACCCCAGATCTGATGATAAAAACGGAACATCTTTATCATTACTACCAAAATTATGATGACGATGGTCGTGAAACGATAGTAGACGAAGATAAAGTTGATTATTCCATTGAGGATATTACTTTGGATGTGCCTAAGGGGCAGTTTTTGTGCATCCTTGGTCATAATGGCTCTGGGAAATCAACATTGGCTAAGCACTTTAATGCGCTGCTCCTACCTGTTAAAGGGGGCATTTGGGTGGATTCCATCGATGTGACCAATCCTGAAAATACCTGGGAGGTTCGTTCCAGGGCAGGAATGGTTTTTCAAAACCCTGACAACCAAATGGTAGCTACTATTGTAGAAGAAGATGTGGCCTTTGGTTGTGAAAACTTAGGAATTCCCCCAAAAGAAATCCGTGAACGGGTGGAAAAAGCTTTAAAGGATGTCGGCATGTATGAGTTTAGAAAGCATGCTCCTCATCTTTTATCCGGTGGACAAAAACAACGTATTGCCATTGCTGGAATCTTAGCCATGCGACCAAAGTGCATTATTTTTGATGAACCAACTGCTATGTTGGACCCTTCGGGGCGCAAAGAAGTTATGGAGACGGTCCATGAACTAAACGATGTGTTTGGCATAACGGTGATCCATATCACCCACTATATGGAAGAAGCGGTAGATGCTGACCGTATAGTAGTAATTGATCAAGGCAAAATTGTAATGGATGATACGCCGGTCAATGTGTTTTCACGGGTTCGTGAAATCAAAGCAATAGGGCTTGATGTACCTCAAATAACAGAAGTCGCTTACCTACTTCAGGAAGCCGGTGTTGAAATCGACACCCATATTCTTACTATCGATGAAATGGTGGAAAAATTATGTCAATTAAAGCAGAACATGTAACCTTTGAATATTCCATTGGGACCCCTTTTGCTAAAAAGGCTTTAGATGATATCTCGATGGAAATCCCTGAAGGGAAATTTGTGGCCTTGATAGGACACACCGGATCAGGAAAATCTACATTGATCCAGCACTTTAACGGTCTCATCAAACCAACTTCTGGGAGGATTTTGGTGGATGGCCAAGACATTCACGCGGAAGGAGTTCGCAAGGCCGATATCCGTAAAAAAGTTGGGTTAGTGTTCCAATATCCTGAATATCAACTATTTGAAGAAACCGTTGAAAAAGATATTGCTTTTGGACCTGGTAACTTAAATCTAAGCCCAGAGGAAATTGACCTTCGCGTTCGCAAGGCGATGGAGCTGGTTGGTTTGGATTTTGAGGAGTATCGCCATAAGAGCCCCTTTGAATTATCAGGCGGACAAAAGCGCCGAGTCGCCATAGCTGGGGTTGTAGCCATGGAACCCAAGGTTCTTATTTTGGATGAGCCAACAGCAGGGCTAGACCCAAGTGGTCGCGATGAAATCCTGTCTCAATTAAAGGAACTTCATAAAAGCTATGCTATGACAACAATTTTAGTTTCTCACTCCATGGAAGACGTCGCTGATTTAGCCGATGTAATCATGGTGATGGACCATGGTAAACTAGTGATGCAAGATGTTCCGAAAGAGATTTTCTCTAAGGTTGAGGAGCTTGAGGCCATGGGCTTAGCATCCCCCCAAGTCACTTACCTTGTTCGACGCTTAAAAAAAGAAGGCTTTGATTTACCAGATGATATTATACGAGTCAATGAGGCAGCCGAGGCGATTGCTAGGGCACTACAAAAAGGTGGTGACTGTAAATGATTAAGAATATCACGATCGGTCAGTATATCCCCAGTGAATCGGTGATCCATAAATTGGATCCTCGAACCAAGATTATGGCTACAATCTTTTTTATAACCTCTTTGTTTTTGGTTAAAAACTTTACCGCCTACGCTGTAGTGTTTGGATTAATCCTTTTAATTACCGCGCTGGCACAGCTTAAATTTTCATTCCTCTATCGAGGTCTGAAAGCGGTCTTTATCATTATCTTGTTTACAGCTCTATTAAATTTATTTATTACCCGCGGTACTGGGGCCCCTTTGTTCCAATTGGGATTTTTAAAGATTTACCCAGAAGGTATTCGATTAGCTGTTTTTATGAGTTTACGATTAATTTTACTCATCATGGGTACATCCCTTTTAACTTTAACCACATCACCGATAGCACTCACCGATGGAATTGAAAAACTTTTAAGTCCTTTCCGGCGGTTTGGTGTTCCGGCCCATGAATTAGCCATGATGATGAGTATTGCTTTGCGCTTTATTCCCACATTAATTGATGAAACAGACAAAATCATGAAAGCTCAGATGGCTCGTGGAGCTGACTTTGATTCAAAGAATCTTGTTAAGAAAGCCAAAAGCTTGATTCCAATTTTAGTGCCCTTATTCATATCATCTTTCCGCCGGGCGGAAGATCTAGCCATGGCCATGGAAGCGCGCTGCTATCGCGGTGGCGAGGGCCGGACTCGAATGAAGGAATTGGCCTATAGAAGACGAGACTATATTGCTTATACTGTTTTAACTGCCTATCTTGTCATTGTGGTGGTGGTGGGATTAAAGCAGTTAGGATTGCCTTAAATGAATCAAACTAGACAAACCGCTGAGTTTTCAAATATCCGATTAATCTTAGAGTTTGATGGATCAGCTTTTAACGGCTGGCAAGTACAAGTTAAGGGACGAACGGTTCAAGGTGAAATTGAACGAGCTATTTATGAGGTCACTGGTGAAAAGGTTCGAGTGACTGGTTGCTCTCGAACGGATGCAGGGGTTCATGCTAAACAGTTTGTTTTGAATTTTCCAACCAAGACAAAGATTCCAGCGGAGCGACTTCGGTACCCTTTAAACAACAAACTACCTGCAGATATCCGGATTTTAGAAAGTACTAAGGTTCCCTTGACCTTTCATGCACGAAAGCATGCTTTAGCTAAAACCTATGTGTATCGCTTTATTAACGCTGAGATTGAACCTGCCATCGGCAGACAGTATATAAGTCTTGAAAAGGGGGAGCTGGATGAGGCAGCCATGCAAGCCGTCTTGCCTCTTTTTCTAGGGCGCCATGATTTCAAAGCATTTATGTCGCAAGGTTCCCCCGTTGCATCAACCCTACGAGTTATTTATCAATTGAAGCTGGAGCGTGATAACAATCAATATACACTTTCAGTCACTGGGAATGGCTTTCTTTATAATATGGTTCGTATTATAGTGGGAACTCTTTTCTATGTAGGTCACGGCACAAGAACCTTAGAGGATGTCCGACGTGCTTTAACGCTAGGAAATCGTGACTTAGCAGGAAAGGTAGCTCAAGCAAGAGGCCTTATGCTAGAGCGAGTAATTTATGATCCAGCAGATCCTATCTTAAACTTGGAGTAGAGCAATGAAACAATTAGCTTATTTTTTTAGGGGCGGTTGGGAAGACTATGCTTTTAGAGCCTTCTCAAGCGCCCATTTTTTTCTTCTAGGCCTAGCTCTTCTAGGTGTTGTTATAATAATAAAATATCGGCAAGAGCTTCAACGAGATCCCCGGGAACTGTTAAAGAAGATTTTTCTTGGGATTCTTCTTTTGGAGCAGATTCTTCAGTATGGTTGGTATGTGCTAGCCAAAACCTTTACCTTAGGAGATGGTCTGCCGCTCTATATCTGCCGCACGGCCATCATTGCACTAATCCTTGCCTTAACTACAAACAAGCCTCTTGTGCGCAGTTTAGCGGTCTACTGGGGCACCCTAGGGGGTATCTTGGCCTTATTGGTGCCTGTACTTTATCCCATGAACTTTCCACACATTACAAACTTTACCTATTTTGTTGGCCACACTATTATGGTTTGGGCGGTTATCTATATTCAAGCTGTGGAAGGCTTCAAATTAAGTGGTCGGGGACTTTTATCTAGTCTAGTGTTTACAAATATTTTTAACCTAGGTGTTTTTTGGTTGAATCCCCGAATTAATGGGAATTACAGTTATTTTGAATTTGCTCCCGTCCTGGAATCATTTTTTGAGACACTAAGTCGTCCAGTTTACGTATTTGTTGTCTTTTTGACCTATAATCTTCTAATACTTTTGATTCATGTCCTGTTAACCCAAATAGGCCCCAAGTTATGGGGAAAGCTGGAAACAGATTAATTAGGTTGCTAGAAGAAGTGGAACAAGTAGAGGGAATAAAAACAGGGAACAAAAACAGGGAACAAGTACAGGGAACAAATACAGGGAACAAATACAGGGAACAAGTACAGGGGTTTTGCACAGAGCGAAGACCTTATATATAAGGTAGGTATAAGACCAAAACGGGTCAGTTCTTCATAAATGACTAAGTCTAAAAACTTAGTTGAAACTCATAGAAAAAATCAAACAAAAGAAATTAAGACCGAAGCGTCTATTTTAAGGAGACATTTATGTTAGATATTACATTACATATTATGTGCAAGGATAAGACCTGGAGGACAGGACATGGAAAGTAACAAGATATCATTCAATAAAAAGCTAGTGATGCGAATCTTATTCTATATATTAGGCGTGTTTATCCTATCGCTGGGAGTTGTTTTTTCTGTGAATTCTAAGCTAGGTGTATCAGCGGTTAGTTCACCACCCTATGTGTTGAATCTGATTACAGGCATCAGCATGGGGACTACTACCACCTTGGTGTATATTATCTTGATTCTCCTTCAAATCATCGTTTTGAGACGGGAATTCAAATGGATCAACTTAACTCAACTATTAGTTTCAGCTATGTTCGGCTACTTTATTGATTTCTTTCTCTTTATTTTGGGGGACTTTATGATTCCAACCTATGCAGGTCAACTAACCATGCTAGGTATTTCCATCTTTTTGATCAGTATCGGGGTGGTTATTTATGTTAATGCTGGAGTAATGAACATGCCTATGGAAGGATTAGTAGCTGCCGTTAATCAAAAAATCCTAAGGAAGCTTTCTTTTGGTGAAGTGAAAATGATTCTTGATACCTCAATGGTTGTCTTTGCTGTGACGATTTCCTTGCTTTTTCTTGGGAATGTCCAGGGAGTTCGTGAGGGAACAGTTCTCAGTGCCGTGCTAATTGGACTTATAATGAAGAAAATAGAACCGTTCATTGCTCCGAAAATGAATAAAGCAATCAATTAAAATCTGATTTGAATTCCATAAATTTATAGGAGTTAGGGACTTTTTCAGGTGGATTACGAGTGAAATTGAAAGCTAAACGCCTAATAACAGGATTAACTCAACAAGCATTAATAATATAGGCAATCAATCGTATTTTTACAGCAAGATAGGTTTGACACATAAGGATACGCGTATTATAATACTAATGTTTGTTATATGAAAATCTAAGGATTCACTAGCCCCGAATCAGATTATTTTAGGCGAACAATAAAACGGGAGGTTTAAAAGATGAAATCATATTTAGCGAAAGCTGGAGAAGTTGAAAGAAAATGGTATGTAGTCGATGCTGCCGGAAAGCCTCTTGGTAGAGTGGCTAGCCAGGTTGCATCAATCTTAAGAGGAAAGAACAAACCTGAGTTCACTACCAATGTAGACACAGGAGATTTTGTAATAATTATTAATGCCGAAAAGGCAGTTTTGACCGGTAAGAAACTGGATCAGAAAATGATGCGTCGTCATTCAGGTTACCCAGGTGGACTGAAAGAGACTCCTTACAGAATAGTAATGGAAAAGAAGCCTGAGTTTGCAATGACTGAAGCGGTCAGAAGAATGATGCCGAAGGGACCACTAGGTCGCCAAATGGCAACAAAGCTAAAGGTATACAGAGGATCTGAACATCCTCATGCTGCACAGAATCCAGAAGTTCTGGAACTGAAGTACTAAAGAGGAGGTAATCAGTAATGGCAAAAGTTCAATACATGGGCACAGGAAGAAGAAAGAAATCCGTTGCGAGAGTAAGACTTGTTCCAGGTGAAGGCCGAGTTATTATTAATAAGAGAGATTTTGAAAACTATTTCCCGCTGGAAACCACTCGTTTGATCGTTAACCAGCCTTTAGAGTTGGTTGGCATGAAGAACAACTTTGATGTTCTTGTCAACGTACATGGCGGCGGTACCACAGGTCAGGCCGGAGCTATCCGTCACGGAATCTCCAGAGCTTTGATCAAATCCGATGAAACATTAAGACCGGAATTAAAAAGAGCTGGATTCTTAACAAGAGACTCCAGAATGAAGGAAAGAAAGAAGTACGGCTTCAAGAAAGCGCGTAAGTCTCCTCAGTTCTCCAAGAGATAATATTCGGTTGTCAATTCGAATCATATGTTCGATACGAAATAAAAGGATGTTATTCAAGGTTAAAGCCTTGGGTAAACATCCTTTTTTTAGCGCTTAGTTGCAATTACTTTGCGGAGTGCTAAAATATAAAAGTTCCTTTATACTGAGAAGGATAGCTTGTTTTTTGAAGAGGCTTATGTTGAAATGAAATCAATGGAGCCATTAAAGACAATTGAACCAAGTTTTCGATCAGGAGTCCATTCCTATCACCAACAAGGTTAAAATTTATAACACTGTCTTAATGAATGGGAAAGAAAGACTTTGGTTGAGTTAGGCTTCAAAGACTTTGGGCTGATATAGTGACAAAGAACTAGGGAAATTAGGAAATCGAAGACCAAGGATATAAAATAAAAACATCCTAGGCGTGAGTAGTAGCGGAACATAAGCTAACCCGATCTAGAATGGATAAATGCTGTAGTGTGCAAAGTAGAAAATGGAGGATACCATGCGTATTGTAATAGGGGGCGCGGGAAAGGTGGGATCGTTTCTTGTTGAGGAACTATCCAAAGCTGATCACGACGTATTTTTAATTGAAACGAAGGAACATATCCTTCAAGACATCATTGATATGAATGATATTACTGGAATCGTCGGAAATTGTGCTGATTACGAGACGCTAGTGGAAGCTGAAGTTCATCGTGCTGACATGTTTATCGCCGTTACAAGTTCCGATGAAATTAATATGGTGTCATCCATACTAGCTAAAAACTTAGGAGCTTTGCATACCACTGTAAGGGTAAGAAATCCTATTTACACAAACCGAAATGGTCGTCTTAATAATGCTTTGGGCTTGGATCTTTTGATCAATCCGGATTTTGAATCAGCGATTCATATTGCTGACCTTATTCGTAATTCCCACGCATTGAATATTGAAAGTTTTTCTAACAATCGAGTTAGTTTAATTGAGCTTCGTATTGATGAAGGCAGTAAACTAGATGGTATGGAGCTAATAGATTTTCGACAACGCTTTGGTGCAATTCTTGTCACAGTCATAGAACGCAATGGCAAGGTGATCATTCCTGAGGGATCAACCAAGCTTCAAAGTGGTGACAATTTCTTTATTGTAGGAGACCGAGCGGCGATAAGTGAATTTTATAAATTGGTTGGTCGCGATGAAAAAATTATTAAAAGTGTTCTTATTCTTGGCGGTGGCCATATTTCTTTTTATTTGGCGAAAATGCTGGGGTCCAGTGGTAAAGAAGTCACTATTCTTGAAGTGGATAAAAAAAGAGCCCAGGAGTTGTCTGAAAAGCTCCCCTTTGTCCGAGTGCTTCAAGGGGATGGTTCAGATCAAGACTTTTTGGAGGAGGCTCGAATTTCTTCCTACGATTGTATGGTTACATTGACAGGAATTGATGAGGAAAATATCATTGCCTCTTTATTTGGTCTCCATCGAGGCGTCCAAAAGATTATAACTAAAGTCAATCGAACAAATATCTTGAAATTACTCAAAAACCAAGGGATTGATGCTGTCGTGACACCTAAGTTTTTAGTGGCTAATCGGATTTTAAAAAAGGTTCGCTCCGTTGAGTCTTCCCGGTCATCCAATGTGGATGATATTTACCGGATTGCCAATAACAATGCTGAGGCATTGATGTTTACAATTAATCGAGAAAGTAAAACATTAGGAATACCTTTAAAGGATTTACCCATTCGCCATGATGTCATTATTGCCTGTATTATTCGAGACAATGAAATCATATACCCAGGGGGGAACGATGCAATTCATTGCAACGATCAGGTTCTGATAGCCACCACCAGCAAGCTTTTCGATGACATAGATGATATTCTGGAGGTTAAAGAATGAATTATGGCGTTGTATCATGGGCATTGGGCCGGGTCTTATGGGTGGAAGCTAGCCTAATGATCTTTCCGGTTATTGTTGCTCTGATCTATCGTGAGGGGCCGATAACAACCCTATCTTTTTTAGCGACCATGTTAATATTGCTGTTGGCTGGTTGGCTTCTTGGAAAAGCTAAACCAACCAGTAAAAAACTTTACACCAAAGAAGGACTGGTTATAACGGGTCTGTCTTGGGTATTGCTTTCATTCTTTGGCTCCTTCCCCTTTGTTTTTTCGGGAGAAATTCCATCTTTAGTAGATGCTTTTTTTGAAACTGCTTCTGGATTTACTACGACAGGAGCCAGTATTCTAACCGACATTGAGGCCTTATCTTATTCCATGCTATTTTGGCGGAGCTTTACTCACCTCATTGGTGGAATGGGTATTTTGGTATTTACCATGGCTATTATTCCGCGCATGGGAGATGATACCGTTCATATTATGAAAGCTGAGGTACCAGGACCTGTTTTTGGAAAGATTGTTTCTAAAACAGGAAGTACAGCTAGGATTCTTTACATTGTTTATTTAGCAATGTGGGTTCTAACTGTTATTTTTCTCTTATTTGGTGGGATGCCCTTATTTGATTCCATGGTTCATGGGTTTGGTGCTGCCGGTACTGGTGGTTTTAGTATGAGAAATGGATCAGTTATGACATATAATAGTGCCTACATTGAGGTGGTCTTGGGAATCGCAATGATTTTATTTGGTGTCAACTTTAACTTGTATTTTTTTATGATTGTAGGCAACTGGAAAGTGACCTTCAAAAATGAGGAGTTTAGATGGTACTTAGGAATCATTGCTGCAGCGGTGGTCGCCATTAGTTTTTCCCTCCGTGGAGTTTATGAAACACTTGGGGAGCGAGTTAGGCATGTATTCTTCACTGTATCCTCAATTATTACAACAACTGGGTTCAGTACGGAAGATTTTGGACAATGGCCCATGTTTACACATGTTATGTTGCTGCTCTTAATGTTTGTGGGAGCTATGGCAGGATCAACTGGAGGAGGGCTTAAAGTATCTCGAGTAGTGATTCTTTTTAAAAATGCCTTGCAAGAACTTAGGCGAGTTCGAGAACCCAAGCGAGTTTTGACGACTCGCTATGAGAATCGCCCTTTGACTAAAGGAGTTACCGATAGTATTCTCAAATATTTAGTGGTATATGTCTTTTTATTTGCCTTTTTAGTTCTTGCGATTGCTCCTGATTCCCCGAATTTTTCCACTGCATTTTCTGCAGTGGCAGCTACGATTAATAACATTGGACCCGGGATTGGCACGGTGGGGCCGGCTGGTAACTATGCTGCTTTTTCTAACTTTTCGAAAATGATGCTAAGTATCAGTATGCTAGCAGGACGTTTGGAGTTATACCCAATCTTGCTATTATTTATGAGGCATACCTGGAAACGCTATTAAATGTACTAAAATAAACTAAAAAACAGATTCTTCAGTGGAAGAGTCTGTTTTTTTAAAAGGATAAAGACGTAGTATAAATCTTTCTTTAACCTTTCACCATTTTTGGGGTTTGTCACAATGGCGATGCTATAATTAAGAGAGAAATATAGTAGGCGAATACTAAATTTTAGTGTCATGATTTTAGAAACTTTTGTATTGTGTAGCACTAGATCGACCCATTTATAAGGAGGACGGTTATGAATAAGACTTTGAAAAACCCACTGAAGCTTGAAAATTTAGAAAAGACCGAAGGAATAAAGCTTTCTTTATTTATGCCCACGCACTTGGCTGATCCAGAAAATCGCCAAGACCCAATTGTTTTTAAAAACTTGCTCAAGGAAGCCGAAGAACAATTAAAGGAGTACCCTCAGGGGACCTTAGCTGATGTGATGGATTCGCTCAATCAAATGCAACAGGATCAAATGTTTTGGAATTATAGTAAGAAAGGACTTGGAATTTTAGCCAGCGCAGAAGAAACAAAAGTGTTTCAAGTAGGCTATACCGTTCCAAAGTCAGTGAAGATTGGTTCTACGTATCACATTTTACCTTTACTTAGGCATATGGAAGGTAAGGATGAAGCGATCTTAGCTGATCTTAGCCGAGATCGAATTGATTTGTACCATTTTGACGGTGCAGAAGTTAACGAAATTGAGCCTGAAGGTTTAGAGATGATGTTCTCAGATTTATTTAGTGATAAAGATCCAGGCGCAGATGGCCAGGCCGGTACCACGGTGAGAGGGTCTTCAACCACTTATCATGCTGGTATTACTAAGCCTGAAGAAGACCGCAAAGAAAGAAAAAAATATTTTCGCTATTTAGATGGAGGGTTTGAAAACATATATAAAGAGCGGAGGCTGCCTTTTGTATTAGCGGGAACTACAGAGACCGTTTCAGCTTTCCTTGAACTAGCAAAAGGAACCTTTTACTTAAAAGAAACCATTGATAAACCATTGGATTCCTTTGATCCCAATGAGTTAAGAGAATTAGCCGATACCATTATGAAAGCCCATCGACGTGAGCGTTTTCACTCAGACCAAGATGTAGTGTCTCGGGCTTTGAGCCAGAACCTGGCAGAAACGGATTTAGCAAAAATCAAAAAACTGACAGAAGAAGGTCGAGTGGGAGAGCTACTTGTTAATGAGGATTATATTAACAAGGATTCCCAGGAACTGGATGAGTTGATTCGCGATCTCTACTTAAATGGTGCAGTTATTAAGCCCATGGTTTTTGAAGACAAGAAACGTACAGAACCTTACTTAGCGATTCTTAGATATTAACAACAATAGAAAAACAACCTGTAGAAAAGAATAGGTTACTTATAAAAAGGAAAAGCCACTAGACTAGCCCCAAAAGGCAAGTCTGGTGGCTTTTCATTTCTAAGAGCTAAAAGTAATTCTAACTCTTAGAAAAGTCGTCCATTCTTTCTTTTGAAAATAATAAGTTAACATCTTAGCAAACTCAATCATCTTAGCAAACACAATTAAACTGGTATGGGTAGGAATTTCATGGAATCATAGGTTGGCATAAAAGATGGAGAATTCATTAGAATGATTGGGGACATGGTGGAGAGAGGGTTTGCTTTGCTTGTATTTTAAACAAATAGGGCCTGAGAATGTTCTGGAGGGAATGGTTTAAATGTTAATTATTTGTGAACGAAAATTCCTTCTCTTGAAACAGCCTGGCCGATCTTTGAGTGATAGTTGAATGATTGGAAACGATATCTTGCAAAATTGATATCAATATCTTTTGAATGAGCGGTAGGTGGCGATAAAGTGCAAATCGAAGTGACAACTTATGCAACTTAACATGCAATGGCACTTAATGGATTGGTGAGATACGACTTGAAATAGGTTTACAATGTCAATTGGACTCAAATGGTACCGATGATTTGATTGTTTTTTATGATATACATACTATAATGAGAAGTGAATGGAGTGGAGACATGGAACTAATTCTGAACAAAGGATCGGGCATACCCTTATACAAACAGGTAAAGTATGCTATTACAGAAAAAATTCGGTCTGGAGAACTGATTACTGGGTTTAAAATGCCGACAGAACGAGAACTATCTGAACGACTAGGAATCAGTCGGAATACGGTATCTGCTGCCTATAAGCAGTTGGAAAAAGAAGGACTTCTTATTTCACGTCAAGGAAAAGGAACTTTTGTAGCTGAAGAATCGGATCAGATTCTAAGGGAGGACAGCCAAGAACGTATTATGCACTTGGTGGATACAGGTCTTAAAGAAGCATTAGATTATGGGATGGAAGCTAAAGATTTTCTTCATTTAGTGGAAGAGCGGGTCAACGAAAAGCTTGATCTGATTCGAAAAGCCAGTGCTGTTTATATAGAATGCAACACGGAACAGGCTCGTTATTTTGCCCATCAGATTGAAGCAGGGACGGGAATGAAATGCACCCCACTCACCATATCGGATCTTATTGAGATGAATGATGAAACCAGATTACTTCTCTACAAGGTTAAAGTGATTGTATCAACTTTTAACCACGTACCCGAAGTACTGGAATACGTTGAAGGTTTTGGGAAATCAGTTCTTGGAGTAGCCATTAATCCGGACTTAAAGACGATGGTTCGAATTGCTCGTTTGTCGCCGGACACTAAACTTGCTTTTGTCAGCATTTCAGAAGAATTTAAAACGAAGGTACAACAAACATTTATGAGCGCAGGGTTAAATGAGTTGGATTTAGTCTATACCAACACCCAAGATCCAAAGGAATTGGCTAGTATATTGGAAGAACGTGATCAGATTTTGGTTTCTCCAGGTCGCTTACGCAACGTTAAGGAACTAGTAAGTGAAGATCGAGTGATTCCACTTTTGTATAATCTGGACGAAGGGTCTGTAGCCACTTTGAAACAGAATCTATTAGAACTCAATATTGTATAGCAAAACAAAGATTAACGGTAAGTCAAATATATAAAAACTGTAATTAGGAAGGGTCGAAATGGAAAAAAAGAAACTTGTTATAGGTGTCATCGGGGCTGACTGTCACGCAGTTGGGAATAAAATTATGGACTACATGTTTACAGAAGCTGGTTTTGATGTTGTTAATGTGGGTGTTTTATCCTCCCAGGAAGACTTTATCAATGCAGCGATTGAAACCGATGCAGATGCCATTATAGTTTCATCGTTATATGGACACGGTGAGATTGACTGTCGAGGAATGCGCGATAAGTGTGATGAGGCAGGTCTTGAAGATATTTTATTATACGTTGGCGGTAACATTGTTGTTGGGAAACAGGATTGGGAAGAAGTACATGCTCGATTTAAGGCTATGGGCTTTGATCGCGTCTACAAACCCGGAACACCATTAGAGCAGGATATTGCTGACTTACGCTTTGACTTAAAGATGGATGAACTTGTCCAGGAAGAAAAAGGTGCCTAGCAGATGGAGTATTATCTTCTCATTGACTTTGGATCAACCTATACAAAGTTGACAGCGGTCGATATCGAGAAGGAAGAAATAGCTGCTACCGCTAAAGCCATTACCACCGTTGAAACCAATATCATGGATGGTTTCGATTTAGCCATGGAATCCATCCATGAAAAAATAGGCAGGCAAGCTAATTATATTAAAAAGCTTGCCTGTTCTTCCGCCGCAGGCGGGTTAAAGATGGTGGCTATCGGTTTGGTTCCAGATCTAACGGCAGAAGCAGCCAAGCGGGCTGCATTAGGAGCCGGTGCACGAGTTATTAAGACTTATAGCTTTAAACTTTCTTCCGATGAGATCCAAGAAATAGACGAATTAAACCCAGATATTATATTGTTAGCTGGGGGAACAGATGGTGGCAATAAGGAAACCATTATCTTCAATGCCAGTATGCTGGCGAAATCTAATATCCGCAAACCAGTTATCGTAGTAGGTAATAAAAGTGCTCGAGATGAGATTCGCGAAGTGTTTGACGGCGTGGATATGGAGTATTATACAGCCAGTAATGTGATGCCGCGTTTAAATGTGTTAGATGTTGAACCTGCCCGTCAGGCCATCCGTAAAGTATTTATGTCTCGGATTGTTCGAGCTAAAGGGATGGGTGACGTTCAGAGTTTGATTTCAGGAATTTTCATGCCGACACCCCAAGCGGTCTTAAAAGCTGCGGAAGTTTTATCCCAAGGTTCTGATAAGGAAGAGGGATTAGGCGATTTAATTGTTGTGGACATTGGTGGTGCAACCACAGATATCCACTCCTTGTGTCTTGGTATGCCATCGAAGCCTGGCGTATCCTTCCGGGGGTTAGAAGAACCTTTTGCAAAACGGACAGTGGAAGGGGATTTAGGGATGCGCTACTCGGCTAAGTCCTTGTTTGAGGCAACATCTACCAAAGAAATAAAAAAACACTTATTGAACAAAGAACAGAATGTGGAAGCTGAATGTCAGCGCAGAGCTGAAAACATTCAAATGGTACCACAAACAGCCGATGAAAAAGACTTTGATGCAGCCATGGCGAAAATCGCCACGGACCACTCTATGTCTCGTCATGCTGGTGTGGTGGAAGCAGTTTATTCTCCTATGGGTATCATGTATGCCCAAGAAGGAAAAGACTTGTTAAGTGTCAACTATATGATAGGAACAGGTGGTGTGTTGATTCATTCTGATGCACCCAAAGAAATTTTGAAAGCCGGCTGCCATCGTCCAGACGAGATTACCTCACTGAAACCAGAAAACCCATGTTTCATGCTGGATCAAAATTATATTTTATCAGCAATGGGCCTTTTGGCTGAGGAAGATCAGGATATGGCCGTTCGGATGATGAAAAAATATATGATTAATCTTTAAATGGAAGAAGCCACAGAGTACCACCACAAAAGAATAAGCGTTTCACCATCTTGAATGTTGTGGACAAGATTATTTTCTAGTTTGATGACGAGGAATGGGATAATTCTATTGAAAATAAAATCAACAAGTATTGATAGAACTCAGGAGTGAGAGGGGAATTTATGAAAAACTTGCAGAATAAAAAGTGGACCGAAGAGGAATTTTTTGAAGAGCGTAAAGAAGTTCTGGCTCAGTGGCCCACAGGGAAAGACGTTGACCTTGAAGAAGCTGTAAAATACATTAAAGCGTTACCAGATGAGAAAAACTTTGCTAAAAAGTTGCGTTGGGCAAAAGAAAATCGAATCACACTGGCTCAACCTAGAGCAGGGGTTGCTTTGATTGATGAGCATATTGAATTATTGCAGTACCTTCAAAATGAGGGTGGAGCTGATTTATTGCCATCGACCATCGACTCTTATACAAGACAAAACCAGTATAATGAGGTTCAAGTTGGTATTGATGAATCAAGAAAAGCCGGGCGAAGCCTTTTAAATGGTTTCCCAGTGGTCAACCACGGTGTTGAGGCTTGCCGCAGAGTACTGGAAGCTGTTGATTTGCCCCTTCAAGCACGCCACGGTACACCGGATGGACGTCTTTTAGCTGAAATCATTCACGCTGCTGGTTGGACTTCCAACGAGGGCGGCGGTATTTCCTATAATATCCCCTACGCTAAATCGGTTTCCATGGAACAGACGGTAAGAGATTGGCAATATGTTGACCGCTTAGTCGGTTGGTATGAGGAACAAGGCGTTGAGATTAATCGTGAACCCTTTGGTCCTCTAACAGGAACCTTGGTACCACCGTCCACCAGTAATGCCGTGGCCATTGTGGAAGCGCTTTTGGCAGCTGAGCAGGGAGTTAAGAACATTACAGTTGGTTATGGACAATGTGGTAACGTGATTCAAGACGTAGCAGCAATTCGTGCCCTAGAAGAACAGACCAAAGAGTATTTGGATCTGGCTGGACACTCCGATGTGTTTGTAACGACGGTGTTCCATCAATGGATGGGCGGATTCCCAGAAGATGAATCCAAAGCTTTCGGATTGATTTCCCTAGGAGCCATGACTGCAGCAATGTCCGGTGCTACGAAAGTAATTGTAAAAACACCCCATGAAGCATTAGGTATCCCAACCAAGGAAGCCAATGCCCATGGTATAAAAGATACCAAGATGGTTTTAAACCTTCTTCAGGGTCAACGACTACCCTCTTCCTTGGAACTGAAAAACGAGATTGATTTGATCAAAGCAGAAGTCCAATGCATCCTGGATGCTGCTTACAAGGTAGGTCAGGGAGATTTAGCCGTTGGTACTGTAAAGGCTTTTGAGATGGGAATCATGGATATTCCGTTTGCCCCAAGTAAGTTTAATATGGGTAAAACTATGCCAGCTCGGGACAACTCCGGTGCGATTCGTTACTTGATGTTTGGGAATGTTCCCTTTAGTGAAGAAATCAAAGATATTAACCGTTCTAAATTAGATGAACGAGCAAGTTATGAGAAACGGAACATTGGATTCCAGATGACCGTTGACGATATTTATGCTGTTGGTCGTGGACGTCTAATTGGACGCCCCGGTGGTCAGAATAAAACCAACTATAAACCAGAATAACAACGGAATAGTAATAATAGTTTTTAGAGAAGTTTTTAAGTGAGTGTATTAGGAAAACAGCTTAAGAAAATCGTTTAACGAAAATAGGCAGAAGTCG
>LSQX01256526.1_pt1 | contig 16412 bp, 12 predicted proteins | sample 654561 | NCBI WGS metagenome assembly LSQX01 (sample SAMN04489861, study PRJNA283612) | anaerobic digester metagenome | isolation source: 4 biogas reactors fed with cattle manure at either 37C or 55C with and... | place: Denmark: Kongens Lyngby | collected 2014 | reverse complement strand
ACCCGACCCCCCATACGGTCTTAATGTAACGGTTTTGTTTGTCAAGTTTTGAGCGAAGGTTTTTGATGTTGACAGCCACAGTACCAATATCTGCAAATTCGGTTCCCCATACTGCATTAAAGATCTGTTCCTTTGAAACAACCTTCCCGGCATTTTGAAAAAGGTAATGCAAAAGTTGAAATTCTCTCATGGTCAACTCCACAGGTTTATTGTTCACTTTAACCTCATAACTTTCCGGGTCAAGCTGAATGTTTCCGATGGTAAGGGTTAAGTTTTTATTTTGAAGGTTTCGTTTTTCTCTGCGCAAATGGGCTTTAACCCGTGCAACCAGTTCTTCGGATATAAAAGGCTTTGAGATATAGTCATCTGCACCCATTTCAAATCCGAGCATGGTATCATATGTGCGGTTTTTTGCAGTTACAAATAAAATGGGGCAGGAAACGGTGTTTCTGATTTGCCTGCAGATTTCCAATCCATCAACATCGGGCAGCATGATGTCGAGAAGGATTAAAGAGATATCCGGGTTATTGTTAATCAGCTTAAAGGTGCTTTCTCCATTAAAGGCAACCAAGCATTCATAGCCCTCATCGGTTAGGGTATCCGAAATGAGCAGTGCAATTTCTTTATCATCATCAACGATCAGTATTTTTTCCATGATAACACCCCTTTGATACCTTATTTTACAGGGAAATACACATCAGCGCTGTAGCCCGGTTTCAGCTCCCACTGCGGATCCTGTGGTTTAACCTGCACCTTGACAATTCGCTTCCCGTCCTTCTCCACTGCCAGGTTGGAGATGTGGATGACCTCTCCAGGGATTGACAGGCTATTATCCTGTGGAGGGACAATCTGAACGGTCATGCCAAGGTTAACTTTTTTGATGAACTCCTCGTCTACTTCAGCACTTACAACGATAGAGTCCATATCGATCAGTTGCAGCACCCTTGTAGGTGTATGCTGTGTTCCTACTGCGGTGCCATTCATCACCCCAATGTTTTTTACAATGCCATTTTCGATATGAGAGACAATATGGTTGTTATTCAGATACTCTTTGGTACTCTTATTCTTCATCATTTTCAGATCGATCTGGGACACATTGATACTGCTTTTTTGCATCGCGGTATTGGCTGCATTTGATCTTTCAATCTGGTTCAGCTGGGTTTGCTTGGACTGTAAAGCAAGATTCAGTTGATCCAGTTCAGTTTTTAAAGCCCTCTTTGTCTTTTCAATATTATTTTCAACATCGACGAATGCATTTTCTCTTCGTGTAAGAATATCCGTATATTGATCCAGAACACTTTTAGGGATTGAACCCGCAGCATACAAGGTCTGATGATCCTGCACATCCCGCTTTGCAATATCCAACTCAGTTTTTGCCGATTCCAGGGTTGTTTGGAGAATGATTAAATCTGCATTGGTTTCCTGAGCATATTCCCGGGTTTTGGTTTCGATATCCTCTTTCAGTTGTGCAATATCTGCCAGAAGGGCGGTGGTATCCTGGTGTGTGTTTTCAAGCGCAGCTTTACCGGAGGCTATCTGTTCCTGCAATTTATCAATAGTTGCATGATACTCCGACATATCCAGTTCTACCAACTCCTGCCCCAGGGATACCCGGTCACCTTCCTTTACCTTCACATCGGTAACGAAGGTTGGAAAGTCAATGATGATATCGTAAATTTTATCGTAGGTTACTTCACCCCATGCAACCATGGTTTCAGGCCGTTTTGGTTGCGAAAAAGTCGGATCGGGGTTTGTTTTACTGCGCTGCTGTATTTCATTATATCGAATTATCCCTGCTGCTACAAGGACGATCAGGATGACGACCGGTATCAGGAACCACTTTCGCTTCTTTGATTTAACTTTTGACATGGGTATCCCTCCATTATTTATTCAACACTCTTTAAAGCTTCAAGCATATCCAAGCTTCTCATTTTTTGGGCAACAACACTGTTGTTGATCAGGGCAAACAGCAATGTGATGGCCCCGGAAATAACGACGGTGGTGAACGGAATGTGGCTTAAAAGATCCAGCTGATCATTCATACCACTTGCTGCAACATCGGCAATAAACTTGCCCAGAGGTACTCCGAAGATCGAACCGAAAACAACAGAGAGGATGTTTTCGGTGAGCACAAGAGCACGGATCTCGTGTTGGTAAAACCCTAACACCTTCAAGGTAGTCAGATCGCGTACCCGCTCAGAAAAGTTCAGAATACTGCTATTATACAAAACAACAAAGGCCAGAATGGCTCCCATGATAATTAGCAAAACTGCTGCGATGTATACCACCTGCGTACTGCCTTTGGTGTCTTCTATCTGGGTGACTCTGTCCACATATTCATCCACGTAATCACTGGCAAGAAAAGCCTCGTCGGGCTGTTGATTCCACTTTACAAGAATGGCAGAGGGTTTGAAGGTTTCTCCGATGGATTCATAAAACTCGTCCGTCATATACATACCCTGTCCAGTCGCCATATAGATGATTTGCCTGATCGGCACCTTAACATAGCTCTTGTCTGTGTGCTTCAGCTCGATGAAGTCTCCCACTTTGACGCCCAGTGTCTGTGCAAGTTTTCTGGTGATGGTGAGGCCGTCCTGTGCAAGATGTGTCTCATTTCCATCAACATCCTGCAAATGGATCAGTGGGCTGTGCAGGGGGAAAATCGTTAATTGTTCCATGGTTCTTATGCCTCCAGGACGGATGATCTCGATTGCAGTTTCCTTGATCTGTTGAACAGTTCCATCCAGCCCTTTGTTGTGGATGTAGCGGGAATCGGCTTTCTCGTCCAGTATGATTTTGTGGTCGTAAGAGTACGTTACCCCATACGTATACCGGGCAATTCCTTCCACCATACTGCTAAGGGTAAAGGCGGCTACAATCAGCCCAGTACAGCCTGTTATTCCAAGCACACTCATCAAAAGGCGCATTTTATTCTTTAAGGTATTGCGTGCAATCAGCTTTCTGCTGAATCGCATCCTGTTCCAAAGCCAGGGTAGGTTTTCCAAAAAAATATGGCTCCCCTCCTTCGGAGGCTTATCACGCAGTAGAAACGCAGGGGTATCTTTCAATAGTTTCAGGCCTGCATAGAGGGAAATACCGCCCGTACAAGCCAGGATCAACAGCAGGCTGTAAGCTAAATTCACATAGTTGATGGACATCTGATTGCTCGAAAGGTTTAGCTGCAGCCAAGGGATTAACAGATTGGTGAAAAAAACCGGGCCAATCAGGAACCCGGTAAGGGCCCCCAGACCTCCCATGTAAACGCCGTATGAGGTGTAATGCCACAAAATCCTGCCCTTCGAATAACCGAGGGCCTTGAGTACGCCGATTTGTCCCCGTTGATTTTCTACCAGCCTGAACATCGTGCTTTGTGTGATCAAAGCCGTTACGACAAAAAACATCAACGGAAATATGGTACTTAGGGTTCTGAACTGGCCGATATTTGCGTAGATATTGTTTGTACTGCTGTCTTCGCCTTTGGCGATGGTGCCAATGAGGTCATCCCCGAGCACCCGGGCGATTTCATTCTTCACTTCCGAAGCATCCGCCCCAGGGGACAAACGAATACTGATCTGGTTGTAGATTTTTTGTCCATAGATGCCCTTGAGCATATCTTCGTGAATAATCATAAATCCATATTTACTGGAATCGGGCATGATCATCGTGGTACCCTTAACCGAATAGATATGCTCACCGCTTAATGCCAGCCCCTCTATGGTGAACGTGGTCCATTTCTTATTCAGCTTCAATTTAATTTTGTCATTAATGCCGAGTCCATGCTTGTTTGCAAAGCCTTCATCGAGGATAACACCACTTTTGCTTCGCATGCTTCCCTGCTGAAGGATGGGGCGATCCAGCGCGCTTTGGCTGGAAAATGCGTAGACCTTCAGTGTTGGGCGGCCTGCCAGATCGGATTTGGCGTTAAGTGTAAACCGCTTTTCTGCATGTTCAACCCCCTGAATCCTGGAGATACTCCACATTTGCTTTTCTGTCGGGTTTGAAACATAGACCCACATATCCGAAATATTAGTTGCGGAATACATGATGTTGGTATTGTCCTCAACGGTTTTCCATACGCTGTCGAGGCCGGTGACAATGGTTACAGAAAGAGCAGCCATGATAAAAATTGAAATAAACTGGGCCTTTGCGTTTTGCATATCCCGAATGGATTTTCTAAACAGCGAATTTTTTACCATATGATTTCCTCTGCATCCTTCGGGCTCTCGTTGTGCTGAATCCCAAAAATTTTGCCGTCCTTCATATGGATTACCGTATTGGCCATATCTGCAATTAACGCATTATGGGTTACGATGATCACTGTTTTTCCCATGCTCTCAGCAGAATCGCAGATCAATTTCAGAACCTTGCGCCCAGTAGCGGAATCCAATGCTCCTGTAGGTTCGTCACATAATACAATCTCTGGATTCTTGGCCAGGGCTCTCGCAATAGAAACTCTTTGCTGTTCTCCACCCGATATCTGGCTGGGGAAATTGTGGAGCCTGCCTTCCAGGCCTACCTTTATCAGCATTTCTTTCGAATCCAAAGGGTCCTCACAGATTTCCATCGCAAGCTGTACATTTTCCAGAACAGTCAAGTTTGGTACAAGGTTATAAAACTGAAAAACAAAGCCGATTTTATTCCGTCTGTAGGTAGTCAGCTCATGCTCAGACATATCTGAGATCTCCTGCCCCCCAACCATGATGCGCCCTTTTGTGGGAGAATCCATGCCTCCAAGCAAATTGAGCACGGTGGTTTTGCCAGCACCACTTTGCCCCAAAACCACATTGATGGTTCCCATATGAATTCCAAAGCTGATACCGTCGACTGCTTTGATCACACTGTTGCCAACATGATATTCTCTCTCTACATTTTCAAAGGTAATAAAATCCATTGCGTCAATTCTTCCCTTTCTATATCCCTGGAAAGCCTGAACAAGCGATAAAGAATCATTTAATCATATTTTCGCCACTCATGAGTATAAAAGAACTTCATGAAATTGTAAGAGGAAAATGATTAAGAATTATTAAGAACCGATGGTGCATCCCAAAATACCAAACGCCCGAGAGAAAATCTGTACCGTGGTGAAAGGCTGCGTTCAAATTGGAATGCCAATTGTTTTTAACTGTATATAACAAAAAGTTCCCACCTCTTAAGATGGTGGGGGTACGTCACGCCTTATCGTAATATGGCATCGATGAGGTAGAGAATAATCATATGCGCTGGATAAAAAGCATAGAAGAAAAACTTCAGTTTTCTGCCCTGCTCCCCGTTGTACATTGCGATCAGAAAAACCGAAGCCATTGAGTACAACTGTATCGCATGGGGGAAGGACGCGTTGCCTGTGCGTATCAGGCCGGTTATCATATCAAAACCCGCATAGGCTGTATGCAGAACAACCGTACCCATCAACAGGCTTTTTATGTCTGTACCGGCAAGATAAAAGGTCAATACGTACATGACCCCATAGGCCCCGTAATCGGCACCTGTCACCTGAGCCAATACTGCCATGAGTATCGCAGCAGCCCAAGCCATTGCATTGCTTTTACTCTTCAACTTGTGAAACAGGGCGATGGCTGCCAGACCCAAGAACAAGGTCGCAAAGATGTTGAGCACGTAATGCACGCCAAACAAGGGGTTGTTGGTAAGCTTGCCGTAGATGGATGAAAACCAGTCCGGTATTTGGAACGTAATTGCACACGCCCCTAAGCGAATCAGGTATTTTTTTACTGAGCGGGTGTGCTGAAACCCCTCTACAATAAAGAAAGCAAACAACGGAAAGGACAACCGCCCGATAATACGAAAAACCAATATTTCAGGAAAAAACAATGCACCGGTGTGATCAATGACCATCAGAGAAATAGCGATTATTTTTAATTGAAAACCATTCAAGCCTTTTTTCATAATCCCTCACAAAACCCAAATTTAATGGTATTGCTTTCATTTTAGCTGATCGGAGGCCTTTTTTCCATAGCTTTGTACAAAGGTTTACACACGATTTTCATCCATTGTTACTGTTGACACCCTATATACTTGAGATATAGCTGAGCATAACGGAGACTATGCTTCATTTGCAGTTACAGGAAATCAAGACGTATCCAGTGATTTTTTACATTGTTCAATATTTTCTGTGTCAATCTACAAATCTGTGGGAAACAATATAGTAAGGATTCCCAATCGGTTTAGTTAAAAAATTCAGAGGGATTAGCATGAAGCATGAAAAACCCGAAAGGAAATTTCCAGGATACAAAACCTCCCGAAACGCATCCTTCAAAGTATCGGGTTACTATTTAATTTTTGGTGCAGCATGGATACTGCTGTCTGATATTTTGCTGGCCGCATTTTCGGGCGGGTTGGAGGTTGTATCGGTAATCAGTATTGCCAAAGGGCTTGCCTTCGTTTTCATCTCATCTCTTGTCATTTATAATCTCGTATTCCATTCCATTCAGAAAGTGCAGTTGAAGGACAGTAAAATTGCCGAAAAGCAGATCCAAATAAAAAACGCCAATGATGCATTGGCAGAAGCGATGGAGATGAACGCAGCCATCATCGAAAAAATGATGAATGCCTTTGCGTTACATAAGATTATACTGGATGATACCGGCAAACCCATCGACTATATATATTTGGATGTGAATCCCGCCTTCGAGGAGTTTACCGGAATAAAAAGGGAAGAAATTATCGGCAAAACATACCGGGAAATCCTCCCGGGAAGGGAAGAACAAAAGTTCTACTGGATCGGGATATACGGCGATGTTGCATGTACAGGGCAACCAAAACGTATTGTGGAATATACTGCAGACTTTGACAAATGGGTTGCCGTGAATGCATACAGTCCCAAAAAGGGTTTTTTCATTACAGTCTTCGATGATATTACTCCTATTAAGCGATCGGAAAAGGATTTAAGAGAAAAGAACGAGGAAATCACAAAGCTGTATGAAAAACTTGTGACTTCGGAAGAGGAACTACGTCGCAATTATGAGGAATTGATCGTTACTCAGAAAGAGCTGAAAAAACAGTATTTAGAGCTTGAGAACTATCAAGACAAGCTGCATTACAGCGCTTACCACGATCTTTTGACGGGCCTGCCCAACCGCCTTAGCCTGGTTGAAGAAATGGACAAGCATATCGACCGATATCCAGGCAGTAAGATGGCATTGCTGTTTGTGGATACCGATAATCTCAAGCTTATCAATGATACCATGGGCCATTCCTTTGGTGATCAGTTGATCATCCATATTGGGAAAAGGCTCACATCATTAATGGGTGAGGGACAAACGGTGTACCGGTTTGGCGGGGATGAATTCATTGCATGTTGCTATGGTTTTGAGGATTTATCTCAGGTTACGCATTGTGCGGAGCAAATCATGCAGAGCTTTAGAAATCCAGTGGTTATTGACGACAGCATCATTCACATTACGGTAAGCATTGGAATTTCGATTTTTCCTGAAAACGGATGCAATGCAGATGAACTTTTGCTAAGTGCCGACATCGCAATGTATAAGGCCAAACAGTTGGGCAAGAACAGATATGTGTTTTTTGATGAAAGCATGAAGAAGCCGGTTAGCGAAAGAATGAGCATAGAGAAGAACTTACGCGAAGCATTGAAAAACCATGAGATGTTGTTATATTACCAGCCGCTGATCGATATTGGACAAGGTAAAATTTGCGGATTTGAGGCATTACTGCGCTGGAACAGCACTGCTCTGGGCTTTATTCCTCCGCTGAAGTTCATCGGGGTTGCAGAGGAAACCAGGATGATCATTCCCATAGGAGAATGGGTCCTTTATGAAGCCTGCAGCTTTCTGAAAGGAATACAACAGGGTGGAAACGAAGATATGATCATCGCAGTAAATATATCCATTCTTCAGTTATTGCAAGATAATTTTGTGGAACTGGTTTTGAAGGTGCTCAGGGATACCGGGTTAAATCCGGCCTGTCTGGGGCTTGAGATCACCGAATCGATTTTAATGGAGTCCTATCAGGCGGTTACGCAGAAACTGCAACAGCTGAGGAAGACAGGGGTTAGAATCGCGCTGGATGATTTTGGGCAGGGTTATTCCTCTTTAAGCTACTTGCAAAAGCTGCCCATTGATACGCTGAAAATTGACAAATCGTTCATCGATGGCGTCGTTACTGAAAATTCTGAAAACAACCTTACCAGCGCAATAATTGCGATCGGCAGGAAAATGGGACTGACAATTCTGGCTGAGGGCGTAGAGAAGAAATGCCAGCTGGAATATCTGAAAAAGCATCAGTGCCATAAGGTGCAGGGATACTATTTCAGTAAGCCATTGCCCCAGCACGAAGCCGTGGAATACTGGCGGGAGTACCATGCAAGCATGCCGGAAACGTAGCTGTATACCATTATGCTGTGACGAAAATCAATTCCCTGAATATCAAACGAGCAGCCCAATCGTTTCACGGGTTTCATACCAGCAGTCTCATAGGAAGATGTTCACACTATCGGCAAAACTTCTCAATATAATTATCTATTTCTTTACTGATGGTTAGAATTGCCTTCTCGTGGCCTTCAACCTCGGTAACCACTGTTTCTATTTTCTCCAGTTCCTTGTAAACGCTGAAGAAGTGGGTCATTTCAAGAGAGATATGCTTGGGTAGCTCAGAAACATCTTTGTATCCGTTATAGCTTGGGTCGGAAAAAGGAATTGCAATCACCTTGCTATCTTTCCTTCCATTATCGATCATGTAAAAGACCCCGATCGGATAACACCGCACCAATGTCATTGGTACGATCGGCTCGGAGCACAGTATCAATACATCCAATGGATCATTGTCATCTCCGTATGTGCGGGGAATAAACCCATAGTTCGCGGGATAGTGTGTGGAGGTTGAAAGTATGCGATCAAGCACCAGCATGCCTGTATCCTTGTCGAGCTCATATTTCGTTTTTGATCCTTTTTGTATTTCAACTACAGCATAAAAATCGTCAGCTCTGATGCGTGTCGGGGTTATATCGTGCCAAATATTCATTGAAAAATCTCCTTTCAGTTTGTTCATAAATATTATACCTGTTATATAGGTTTACCGAAAGGCATCGGCGTAAAAATCCATCAGGAACGCACCATGTGGACCGACCCACAAAACAAGGCGCTTTCAGCACCCGCGTTTGGTACACAATTCACGCAAGCCTCATCGAATGAAGTTGGGGAGTATTCATACGGTGCGGTTTTTACGCTTTAAGACAGCCACACCCACCCACATGAGAATTGGAAAGATGATTGCAGCAAAAAGCCCGGTTTTTAAGCCGGATTCATTTATGTTTGAACCGGTAAACATAAATATTCCGTTCTCCTTTACGGTGTTAGATACCAAACCTACCAGACCGGGACCCATCGAACACCCGAGATCTCCTGCCAGAGCAAGAACCGCGAACATAGCTGTGCCACCTTGTGGAAAATTTCTGGCAGACATGCTGAAAGTGCCGGGCCACATCATTCCCACTGCGAACCCACAAAGGGAACAGCCCACAAGCGATATCAGTGGATTTTGAGAGAACACTGCCAACAGGTAACAAGCTACACATAGAATACTGCTGAAGATCAGCATTTTCTCAAGATTGATCTTCGATCCTTTTATCCCATAGAAAGTTCTTACAGAGCCCATTAGAATAGCAAAAGCACAGGGACCCAACAAGTCTCCCATGGTTTTGGAAACACCAAGGCCCGTTTCGGCAAATAACGAGGCCCATTGGGACATAGCCTGTTCTGAAGCGCCTGCACAAACCATTAGTACAAAAAACAGCCAGAAAAATTTACGTTTAAACAGTTTCAACAAGGGAATACGCTCTTCTTCTGCCACTAAAACTCGTAAGGGCACTTTAAAAAACAGCAGCATATTCAGAAGAGGAACAGTTGCCCAAAACAGAGGAAGATAAAACCACTTTTCAACACCAAATAATAGAAAGTAGCCAGTTGAAACAACGACCACTGCAACGTGGCCCCAGCAATAAAAAGAATGCAGCAGGCTCATTACCGAAGCCTTTTCTTCCCCTGGAAGGGATTCAACAATGGGGCTGATTAAGACTTCAAGAAGCCCTCCACCCATAGCGCTAACCATCATGGCAATGAGCAGTCCGAGATAGGCACTTGAAAACATAAACGGAAACACAGCAAGTGCAATCAGCCCTAAAAAGCTTAACACGTGTGCGATGATTGCAGCTCTTCGGTATCCTATTCGATCAACATATTTGATTGACACCAGATCAGTGAGTAACTGTACTGCAAAATTAAATGAGATCAACAGGCCGATCTGTTCCAGTGAAACCGAAAATTCTCTCTGGAAGGTTACAAACAGCAACGGTGTCAGGTTGTTTATAATGGCCTGCGTAATATATCCCAGACAGCATGCGTGTAATGTATGCTTATAAGTGTACTTCATCCAGCGTTTCTCCTTCAGCCTTCATATGCTACATTTGACATTGTAGCATATGAAAGTAGAAGGAGAAACCAGTTTGTGTGTTAATGTTCACACTCTATATACTAAGAGATAGCTGTGCAATAGTAGGAAACATTATAATGTTTGTGTCGTATATTCATAGTTATAAATCGTAAATATATTGTACACTGAAGATAAAAGAAGTATAATATAGGTATATTTCTTTATAAAACATGTTTACGACCCTTGCCCTAAAGCAGGGGATAATCCGATTTCTTCAGGAGGTGGTAGAATGGACACTGGTTCGGGTGACTATTATTTACGAGTAACAGTTACATTATTCCGGTTTGTTTTCTTTCTGCTGCCTTTATCTATAATTGCTTAAGGTCTTTTCCCAGCCATTTTGGCTTTTCCAGGGGATTCAATTGCCTTTTTTACGCATACTATGATATATCATGGCGGCAGACGCTAATTGCTTGTGTTTTTTAGCGTCAAATTCCACTGACTCATGAATGATAAGGAGGTCGTTATGATGAATTTTGAAAGATTTGATCAGCTTATGCTTGAAAAGAAATATACACTTTTGAAAGAGGAATTGTTGAATGTTTTACCAGCGGATATAGCTGATTTTATTAGCCGATTAGACGAAAAACAGGCCTTGATTGTATTTAGGCTGCTTCCTAAAGGAATTGCTGCTGCTGTCTTTTCTTACTTAACAAAAGAAATGCAGGCAATGATTTCATATCTTGTTAACGAAAAAGAGCTTGCCAGTATCATGGCCGATTTATACTTTGATGATAAGGTTGATCTCGTTGAAGAGATGCCTGCAAATGTAGTGAAGAAAATATTGAAGAACACAAGTGAGGTTGAACGGAAATTAATCAATCAATTTTTAATGTACCCTGATTTCTCTGCCGGCAGTCTTATGACGATCGAATTTGTTGATTTGAAAAAAGAGATGCTGGTGAAAGAGGCTCTCGAGAGAATAAGAAAGACCGCGCCCGATAAAGAAACTATCTATACTTGCTATGTTACCGATGCTACAAGGCATCTTGAGGGAACAATATCACTGAAAGATTTGGTTCTGGCCAATGTTGATAAAAAAGTAGGTGATATCATGCAAAAAGATCCCTTATTTGTGAATACCCACGATGATCAGGAATATACAGCTGACTTATTTAAGAAATATGATCTTCTTGCGATACCTGTAGTTGATAATGAGCAGAGGCTGGTTGGTATCATTACATTTGATGACATTATTGATGTTATTGAAGAAGAAAATACAGAGGACTTTTACAGGATGGCTGCTGTTCAGCCAACTGATGAAGGATATATCAATGCAAGCACCTTCCAGCTTGCACGCAAAAGAATTCTTTGGCTTTCAATATTGATGATCTCAGCGACTTTAACCGGTTTAATTATACGAAAATTTGAAAATGCACTGCAATCGGTTGTTGTTCTTGCTGCTTTCATACCCATGTTGATGGACACAGGAGGTAATGCAGGCTCCCAGACATCTACCATGGTTATTAGAAGTATTGTTCTTGGAGAGATTGAATTCAAGGATATGGCGAAAATTGTTTGGAAGGAATTACGGGTTAGCCTGCTAGTTGGATCTACGCTTTCGGCATTGAATTTTATCAGACTTTATTTTTTAGAGCGGCACTCGATAAGTATTTCAATCACAGTATCTTTTACCCTCCTATTAACTGTCATAATTTCCAAGGTGATCGGTAGCATTTTACCCCTGACGGCCAAAAAACTTCGGTTGGATCCGGCTATTATGGCAGGGCCACTTATTACGACCATAGTGGACGCAATAGTTTTGTTAGTATACTTCTATAGCGCTTCATGGCTCATTGGAATTCCAATATAATATATCACCTGCTGTTGCTTATCTCGCTATAACCGTCATGCAGCGCCTATGGTGAGCTACAACAGGGGACTATAAAACCTGTTAGCCGGAGCTTTGCAAATAGACATCGGGCAGTAGAAAGCCGGGAATCCATCAATAACCTGACGGATGCCCGGCCTGTACAATAAAGCACCTAAATGCCTGTTTAATGTTGAACTTTGTTCTCTTCGTTTATTAAAAACATAATCAACCAAATAAAGTGATAAATATACCTGCAACGATTGCAGAACCAATGGTACTGGAAACAATTGGCCCCATAGCGTGCATTAGCAGATGATTATGAGGATTATATTCCAGCCCCAGCTTTTCGCTTTCTATATTCTGGTATAGCCGCCCTGCATAATAATTGCATCCAGTTTGCGGCCATTCTTACACATTTCACAATCGCTTGGAGTAAGCATCTTATAATCAGGAAAATCCTCGCTTGTAAACAAAGAATTTATCCTATGCTCGGATTCGTCTGGAAAAGCGTTAAACAAGGCAGAAATTCCAACGACTTTACCATTATAATAAGAAAGGCATTCCAAAGCACTCTTAATTGTGATTCCACTTGATACAGAGGATACTAAAAGGATTACATTTTTTTCATCAATTAACTCCTGCGTATTACTTTGGAAAATTAATTGTCTGTTAATATTGTTCAGTGGAGTTACGATATATATATCCCTTCCTGCATTTATAACGGATGTTCCTTGGCGGGACAACTCTTCTGCCATATATGCACCAATGACTTCAGTGCCTTCCAGGCACACGATAGTATCTACAAGCGTAGTTGATACATAGGGTAAAGCCAATTCTGTTGCAACCTCTCTTGCACGAGCGGAGTTTGTTTTTAAGTTGTCCAAGTCAAGATAATGAGTTAGATGAAAATGGCTGGTGGTAAAATGCCCCGGTATTACATTCATAACGATATCCGGGTTCTTGGATAATGAAACTGTAAACGCTTTTCTTTTCATTCTCATTCTCCCTTCCAAAATCAATAATATTGTTACCTAAATCCAATATCAATAATAGACTATTGATACATTAAGTACTTTATACCACACTATATCGCACCTTATTTCAGCTAATGATAAAATAACATGCTTATCATTGTGTCGGCAGGTATTAGGAGTTCCAATGGAATCAAATAGTTTGATAGCTATAATCGATTTTATTAGACTGTTTAATCGGAATAATTGTGATTATCGTCAATACATTTATACCACAATTATCATCAATAAACAAGCTAAACTTAGCGATACCAAATAGAGTTAATCAGGCTCATCATTTCAGAGGAAAGAAGAAGTATTGTCATCAAGAATACACCGATACTTTACGTTATTGAATAATCTTTGATATTTTATCAAGACTAAGTAGCGATAACGTAAAGAAAGGAGAAACAATATGTCACAAATCAACGAAATGGAATTGCAGAATCTGCGGCATATGGTGGGGGCCCACGAGACATGCGAAAAAAAACTCGAAACCTACGCACAGCAATGCCAGGATCAGGCTCTTAAGCAAATGCTTCAGAAAGATGCGACTGATGCGAAGAACAACAAACAGAGATTGATGTCGTTCTTACAGTAAGGAGATGGTTTTATGATGACTGAAAAAGATATGGTCAACGACTATTTAAACTCATTAAAAAGCAGCTTAACTGGTTATGCCAATGCGATTTCCGAAACCAGCAATCCTGAACTTAGAAGAACTTTCCAACAAATGCGTGATGCTGATGAAGAACGCCAACAAAGATTGGCTCAATACGCGACTCAAAAAGGATATTACCAGCCTGCGTCACAGGCACAGCCGAATCAGATACAACAGGTGTTTACACAATTGCAAGGCGGAGGACAGCAACAAGGGCAGCAGGGTATGCAAAACAGTCAAAACATGCGGATGTAACAGAATACCAGGGTAGGTGTATCTGCCCTGGTTTAAACTTTATTATTACCGGTTTCGAATTGGTAACAATCCACCATAAGCATATAATTGGTTACTCATCGTATTTCTGCAGTGTATGACAGAGCACAATTTGTTCTCGTCAGAACTGCTTTTCTGCCATCTTCTATTTACATCGAATTCGATTCATGTATAAGCCGAGGTGGCATTTTTTGGCATGCATATTTTTAAATATCCAGCAGACACGTATTGACATATCATGGAGGCGTTGTATAAAATAGTATATAAAATAAACAAATAAAGGAAAAAATAAGCATGAAAAGAAATTTGGTAAAAAAAAGTACTAATAATGGCATTGTGTGTACTGATTCTGCAACAGAATTTTATTATTCAGGGCACTTTGATAACGAAAGATATCCATGTTGAGAACACATCTTCTATTTCAGAGCTATTGCCAGAGAAACTGCAAAAAGAAGAAATCGTATCCGATGTCGAAGACGAAAATAGTTCATTATCAAATGTATTTGTTGCACCTGATAAATCATCTGCTACTGCGCAGGACATGATTAAATTGGATGTTCCGAAAAATGATGCAGATAATGCAGCCATTTCTCCGGAAGCTGAGCCAGAGGCTGAAAGTTATATAGAGCAGAAAGAGCTTTTTGTTGAAAAGAAACAGGACAACCCTCCCGACATACATAAGGAAGTTCATACTGAAAAGACAACACCGTTAACACGGGATAAAGCGGGGTTGAGTACATCTCCAATTCCTGTTCAAACACGAGAAATACTCGCGGAACCGCAAATACATGAACAAAGAGAAATGCCGGAAGAGATGGATATGCCTGAATTGGTTTTGGATACATCTGAGCCCTGTAATGATGAAGAAATGAGAACCCCTGTACCAGTTGAAGTACCTGAAAATGAAGAGATGCAAATTGATAACACCAATTCCGCAAATGAACCTGATATATTCATTGACCAAATTCAAAATGAAACAGTGCCTGCTCCAGCCATATCGATTACGAATATTTTCTTTACCGAAGAAGCTTATACCATGATGGTTAACGAGACGTGTCAGACGGTGGTTCAGGTTGTTTATAACGATGATACAACGGCTGATATTACCGCCATGTGCGTATTTGATATATCTGATAAAACAGTGGCAGAAATCGATGCTGGTGGCGTATTATCCGCAAAGAAACCTGGACAAGCACAGGCTTGTGCAGAATACAACGGAAGGAGCTGCTCTGCAGATGTCTTTGTACAGCCGCAGCCTGTTAATGTACCCGTGAATCTCAGAGCCGATAGCTTCCCAAACCGGATCAATATATCATGGGATGAGGTTGAATATGCTGATTTGTATGAGGTGGAAGCGGATGGAAACAGTTGTACCGTAGCCCAAACGGTATATACACATTCCGCTCTCTTTCCCAATACAACACATACATACCGAATAAAAGCAGCGAACGAATATGGAACAAGTGAATGGAGCAGTGTTTTGTCGGTAATGACAAAACTGGAAACACCCGTGAATCTGACTGCAGTTACAGAGGATAATTCCGTAACGCTCTCCTGGGATCCTGTGCCCGATGCGACAGGGTATATTGTGTATCGAAACGGAGAGGCTGAAGATACTGTTCCAACAAATATATACACCGATTCAGATCTCCAGGGAGGGAATTTTTATAGATATGCGGTAAAGGCATATAGCGATAACAATGAGTCATTACAAAGTGAATCAGTTGGGGTGAGCATAGGCCTTGAAGACTTAGTTGTGAACTCAAACCTTACCCTGACCGAGAATAAGGCTTGTGTGAATTTGAACTTACGGGCCGGCACTCTTAATTTGGCAGGACATACACTTATAGTAGAAGGGAACCTGCTCCAAACTGGTGGAATAATGAATATCAACGGCGGCAGACTTGAGGTAGAAGGAGACTATAAAATACAAAGCAGCAGTGGTGGCTATTGCAATGGGATTCTCAATATGACAAATGAAAGTGATTATGTTTATGTCGGAGGTGGCTTCTTAACCAATTCATACAATTCACACTATGGTAAACTAACAGCAGGAACGATAGAAATAAAAGGAGATTATACTCAAAAGAGTACATATTCTAATAATGACGCAACGAGAAATTTCCGTGCCAGCGGGACGCATAAAGTTATGTTGTCAGGTAGTACGGTACTGACAGTCAGCTTTGAAGATCCGGGT
>LSQX01201729.1_pt1 | contig 16412 bp, 17 predicted proteins | sample 654561 | NCBI WGS metagenome assembly LSQX01 (sample SAMN04489861, study PRJNA283612) | anaerobic digester metagenome | isolation source: 4 biogas reactors fed with cattle manure at either 37C or 55C with and... | place: Denmark: Kongens Lyngby | collected 2014 | reverse complement strand
GATTTAAAGAGATTATTATAAAAAATAAAAGATATAATGAATCGGTTAATGAATCATTAAAAATATTTTATAATAAGGTTCAGTGGAATAATGATGGAGATATTACCAAGGTTATAAAGGAAATAGGAAGGAAGCTTGATGTTCTTATTTTTGAGGTTCCAATGCATGATAGCGATTTTGGAGCTGTTTTTTTAGATACCGGCGATAATAAATACCTGTTACTAAACTCTAACCAGCCAAAGAGTAAAATGTACTTTTCCTTTTGTCATGATCTATATCATATTCTACATGGAACTCCAGAATATATAAATGAAAAAAGGGAAGTACATTTCAATAAGGATTATTATTCAACTAACGATAATGAAAACAAAGCTAATCTATTTGCTGCAAACTTACTGATGCCGGAAAAAGAATTTATTAGTCTATATAATCTATATAAAAATGATTATGCTACCTCTATTGAAGCTATAATAGTAAAGCTTATGTATTATTTTAATGCTCCTTTTATAGCAGTGCTCATAAGACTCTATGAATTAAATATTCTTAATAAGCTTGAAGACGTTAAGAATATACTGGAATATAAGAATAATGAAATAGAAGATGTATTTGATTCATTATTTTTAGACAAAGATATTCTAAAGCCAACATTAAAGGATCAAATGGAATATGTTTTCAGTATTTTGGAAAAAGAAGGACATGATTTAATTGAAAAACAATTATTGACAGAGTATAATTATAAAAGAATCATAGACAATATCAAAAAACTATACGATAAAATAAGGTTGAAGGATTAATATGACCAAAGCATATCAAGAGGTTTCTGCAAACTTTAATGATTTTGAAAGCTATGTTATCTATAACAAAGATGATGTAATTAAAGCCTTTGTTAAAACACAATATCATCTTTTCTATGATACCTGTTCAATTTTACATCATTCAAATTCTTCAAATAGCAAAAAGATAATAGGTTATTTAAAAAGTCAAACAGATACAATATTTATAACAAGAACAGTTCTGATGGAATTGGCTCCGAGTACAAGTAGCTATAAACTTCATCCTACTCAAATCAATTATTTTAAAGAACTATATGAAAGTGGATTTAAAATAGTCATATTTGACGAAGAGCTTATACTTGATTGCCTAAAAGAAGCTTTAGTTATCACTATAGAAGATGCAAATAAATTATTAGGGTTTGCAGTTAAAGAAATAAGCAGGAACAAAACTAAAATTTATCATATCCTGGAAACTATAGATAAAACAACATCTGATAAATTAAAAAGGACAGACCCTGGCAACAAAGAGTTGTTTAGCAAGTTTTTCAGGTTTGCAAGAAATTCAAAAGAGCATGAAGACAGTTTGGCAGAAGAGTTAATACTTATTTGCTTTATAGTACTGACTAGAATACCGTCAGGTAAGTATAATTTAATGAGTGATGATACAAGATGTATTCCGCTTTTTATGAAAACTGATGAATATGTTAAAAAGCATCATGCATTTGTTAAACTGTTCCAATCAACTACAACATCTTTATTATTTAAAATGCATAATGAATCACTAGTAAGTAGAAGTGAAATGATAGAAATTATTAAATGTGCAAATAAAAATAAAGTTCCGGTAGGTTACGTTGGTGAGATGGATTTAAGTTTAAAAAAAGATACTTTTGACTGCAACGATTTAGTTGATAAAATTATAAACGACAAATATTTTAGGATACTTTATTAGCCGTTATTGGCAGTTCTCAAAAAAAGATAGAAAGAAATTTGAGAACAAGTTGACAACATGGTTGAAGCGGATGAGAAAGAACCGGAGCAGGTTGCACCCGTAAATGGCACCATAGTACCAGCGAAAACAGGAAGTCTAAAAATGAGTTTTACTGATAGAATTGCAAAAAGTAAAGAATTGCAGGATAATAGTAATATAACCGCAGTAAAATATGGCGAGCAGTTTACAAAAAAAGATAGGAAGAAAGTTTTAAAGCCGAATATTACATATACAACTCCTGAAGGATATACATATAAAACTGATGAGTTGGGTCGAATAGTTAGTTGTGAAGGTACATTAGAGTTAGGTGCTGGTAAAAGAAAGGCACATGCTCAAAGAACAGCAGGAAGAGATGATAGAAAAGAAGATGATGATGGTGGACATCTTATTGCATCAATATTCAAAGGCTCTGGGGGTTTTGATAACCTTGTACCGATGAATGGAAACCTTAATAAAGGTGAATGGAAGAAGTTAGAGAATTCTTGGTCATCGGCACTTAATGCAAAACCACCAAAAGATGTGAAGGTCAAAATAATTCCAATTTATGAAGGTAATTCACAACACCCAGTAGGGTTTGAAATAAACCAAAAAGTTGGAAATAGGCGATGGGAAAAGATTGATTTTAAAAATACTCCAGGAGGTGAATAATATGGAAGAAAGATTAAATGAGATATATGGAAAAATTGCAGAAACATTAAATGATACCATTCAGGAGGATTGGAATAAGGTTTTATTGTATGGTAGAATTTTAGAGGATGTCAGAGAAGCATTTTTTAATTACTATCCTGCTGGAAGTGATGAGTCTATATATAGCCATGATATTCCTGAACTTTTTGAAATAGGTGAGGATGAATATCGTAAAATGTGGTATCAATTATTAGATAATCTGTCAGAGTTGTGGCAAGAGTTTAAAAATAATGGGCAAAAGCAATGGACAAACCTTACATTCATTTTAGAAAGTAACGGGAAATTTAAAATTGATTATGATTATACAGATTTATCTAATGCTAATGATTCTGAAAGACATCTAATTTGGGATTATAAGTATTTAGGCATTATGCCAGAGGATGAAGATGACAAGCAGATTGTAGACTGGTATATTAATGGCGTTGAAAACAAATAAATTGTAATAAGTTGCTGTTGTTGTAAGCACAGTAATTATTAAAGGTAGCCATGGTTAGGCTACCTTTCTCATGGAGTGATAGAGTAGAAATGGATAGGCAAAGACTGTAAACTAATTTGAAGTAATTGCTTGAATTTATAAGAAATTAAAATGACCAGACTTTATAGAATTTTAAAAAAAAGTAAGCAGTGAAGGGTGTAGCAATTATTTTTTAGCATGAAGCCTTTGCATTTAGTACTCCTTTACAAGCAGAGCTCTGACGTAGCCCCTGTCTTTTGTTGTGGAGTCAACATAAAAACCCCTTCCATAATAAAAGCGAACCAGATCCTTGTAATTTGATGCGGTATGAAGGCAACCCTTTTTAATGCCCTTTGAAATAAGAAGCTTATCAACCAGGTTCATCAGAGATTTACCGATACCTATGTTGTGGAATTCGAGGCGTACACCGAATCTGCTTATGTAAGCGGTGTTGTCGGGCAAGAGCTCGACCCTGATAGTTCCTACAGGCGTGTTGTCAATAAATGCCACGAAGATATCATTGGTCTCTATTTCTTTTTTTATATCGTCAATGGATTCTTCGAGAGCCTCCATTGTTCCTGTAAGCCCTGCATCCTTCATATACTTCTTGAAAGCCTCTTTTGTAATGGTTTGTATGTCAAGGGCATCCTCTAAGGTTGCCTTTCTTATAATAAATGAATAATCCATATTTTTCACCAACTACCCCATCAATAAAGTCATTATTGCTTTTTGAACATGAAGCCTGTTTTCTGCTTCATCAAATATAACAGACTGTGGGCCGTCTATAACACTTTCTGTTACCTCATATCCTCTATAAGCCGGCAGACAGTGAAGGAAAATTGCATCTTCCTTTGCTTTTAAGAACATGTCGTTATCTATTTGGTAAGGTATAAATACCTTGATTCTTTTTTCTTTTTCGTCTTCCTGACCCATGCTAATCCAAGTATCAGTGTATACAACGTCTGCATCCTTTATTGCTTCTACAGGGTCTTTGGTCATGACAACTTTAGAGCCGGACTTTTTGGCATCCTCTAGTGCTTGTGACACCATCTCGGGGTCACACTGGTAGCCTTCAGGGGAAGCAACCGATATATCCATACCTACCTTTGCACAACCGTGAAGAAGAGAATGGGCAATGTTGTTACCGTCTCCAAGATACGCAAGCTTCAATCCCTTTAAGGTGCCCTTGTGCTCATAAACGGTAAACAGGTCAGCCAGTATTTGGCACGGGTGCACAAGATCTGTAAGACCGTTTATTATGGGTATGTTCCCATATTTCGCCAATTCTTCCACATCACTTTGTTTGAAAGTTCTTATCATAATACAATCAATATACCTTGAAAGTACTTGAGCTGTATCGTAAATGGACTCCCCACGACCTAATTGAATGTCGTTTGCACTGAGAAACAGGGGATATCCGCCCAATTGATACATTCCAGCTTCAAAGGAAACCCTTGTTCTTGTAGATGATTTTGAAAATATCATTCCTAGAGTTTTTCCTTTAAGGAGATGATGTTGTACACCTTCTTTAAGTTGTTTCTTGAGCTTTTCCGAAAGTTTCAGTATTGATTCTACTTCTTCTAATGTAAGATCGTGTATACTGAGCAAATGTTTCATAATTGTTATCCTCTCTTTCTTATACAAAACAAATATTATATATTTACCATTTATACCTTGTATTCTGTCAAAATACCGTCCAATATATCTATAATGCCATCAATATCCTCTTTTGTTACTATCAAAGGTGGTAAAAACCTAAGGATATTTTTACCTACGGTGCCGACCAGGTATCCTTTTTCAAAGCATTTGTTCTTTATTTCTACGGCTATATCACTGTCAAATTGCACGCCTATCATAAGACCTTTTCCTCGAACTTCCTCTATAATGGTGTGCTTACCGGCAAGCTCCATGAGTTTTTCAATAAAGTAAACACCCATTTTTTCAGAGTTCTCAACCAGATTTTCATTTATAATTATATCCATAGCAGCAAGACCTGCAGCACATGCCAATGGGTTACCCCCAAAGGTTGAGCCGTGATCACCGGGTTCAAATGCACTTGCAACATGTTCTTTTGCACAGAGAGCACCTATTGGGAATCCTCCACCCAAGGCCTTTGCAAGCGTGAATATATCAGGCTCTACCCCAAAGTGTTCATAGGCAAACAGCTTTCCTGTTCTTCCTAAACCACACTGTATTTCATCGAATATAAGAAATATACCTTTTTCGTCACAAAGCTTTCTGACACCCTTCATATATTCAACCGTTGTAAGGTTTACTCCGCTTTCACCCTGTATGGGCTCAATCATTATTGCACATGTGGAATCGTTTATTGACTTATCCAAAGCCTCAAGGTCATTTATAGGCACTTTAAGGAAACTTGGTGTAAGGGGTGAATAGGGCTTCTGGTATTTATCCTGCCCTGTAGCTGCAATGGTAGCCAGTGTCCTTCCGTGAAATGACTTTTCCAGAGTTACTATTTCAAATTTATTTGGCATTCCTTTTTTCTTAAAGTATATTCTTGCAAGTTTTATAGCTCCTTCGTTTGCCTCAGCTCCGCTATTTGCAAAAAATACCTTATCGGAACAGGAGTTTTCTACAAGAACTTTTGCAAGCTCTGCCTGGGGTGCAATATAATATAGGTTGGAACAGTGAATGTATTTTTCAGCCTGATCCTTTATTGCCTTCACAAGCTTCGGATGTGAATGTCCTGCAACGTTTACGGCTATACCTGCAAGGAAATCAAAATATTTTCTGCCTTCCAGATCCCAAAGATTGATACCCTTACCATGACTGAAGCATACAGGAGTTCTGCTACCAAATGTATTCATAAAATACTTTTTATCAAGTTCCATTATGTCATTTAAATTCATGTAAAACACCTCCACGATATTTAATGCTTATAATTATACATATAAATGTATAAAAATGCAACAGTAAAATTTAAATAATAAAATTTGTTTCTAAAAACAGGGTACAAACAAAAAAAGTGCATTTTAACATTATAAAAGAACAAAATTAGCAATGTTAAAAAAGCACTAGCTTTGAAGCCTTAGCTATTGGAATAATTTGGTGAGGTTTTTAACTATGCACCACCATTTTAAAGATGTTTTTTTATGCAATTAAAAAAATCTTCGCGGATAAAAGATCTGTCAGTTTCGAGCACGCTGAAATAAGATGACAGCATGTTGCTGGTTTCTTCCTGCATTTCAGTGAACTGCAATGCGTACTCAATGTAATCGATAGAAGGTTGCTTTCTGTTAATTCTTCCTGCTGCATTTAGTATTTTATCATCTGCAAGATAAATAGTAGCTTTTACATTATCCTCGGAAGGATGAAAATCATCTTTTGAGTAAAAAGCCATTCCTACAAGGCTGATATTATGTATAACTGCAAAACTCTCTTCCTCCAAGGGCTCAACCTTAAGCATTGAAGCCAGGTAAACATCATATCTTGGGAAGACCCTGATATTTTTCTGACTTTTTATACCAATAACATTAACAGATACATAGCTTGGGAATTCAGGGTGGATCTCTAAAATCTGCCCGTCGAATACAAATTCGTTATGCTCGTTTGTTAACTTAATAACAATAGTCTGACCAACCATAATTATATTCTCAAGGTATTCATTGAGAAGTGATATATATACCGAGTGGTTATCAGATTTGTAAATGATGTTTTGAAGCCATACATTGCTTGAGGACAATTTTGTGTTAATGATTGTTCCTTCTGTTAATAATGACGTCACCGAATCTTTTCGCAATCTTGCCAACTCCTTCCGGTAGTTATAATGTAATACAAAATCACAAAACAAGTAAAGGTATGTATAATATAAATGCATATCGGCCCTTATGCTCTATAAGATTATGGGTTGCTAAATATATATGAAAGATTCTAAAATTAATTCGTAAAGCTTTTCATTTATATAAAGCAGAATATATAAAGCAGACATAATAAAGAAATTATATTAATCACGAAAGCGATTATACATTTTCAATATAGCACGTAAAAATTAGGCAATTCGATGTTTATATTCGCCATAATTAGAGAAAATCCTTCATGAATTTTCAAAAAAACTGTAAATTTCGTAAAGTCGCATAATTTTACAACTCAACTTTCCCACNNAGCCTCAAAATACTATAAGTGGGAAAGTTGAGTTTATAACTTTTCAGTATTATAATAAAGTACCTTTTCTTTCATGATCATGGTGCCAATACCTTTGTTGGTAAAGATTTCAAGAAGGAGACAGTGTGGTATCCTTCCATCTACAATATGTGTTCTCCCAACACCCTTATTAAGAGCATCTATACAGCCTAAAACCTTAGGAATCATGCCGCCGTCAATTACTTTTTCGTCTATCAGGCTGAGAGCTTCATCAACAGTTAGTGCAGTTATTATTTCATTATTGTCTTTATTGGTTTTTACTCCTTCAACATCAGTTAAAAGCATGAGCTTTTCTGCTTTAAGTGAAGCAGCCATTTCTCCTGCAACAGTATCAGCATTAATGTTGTAACTCTGACCGTCCTTGCCAACGCCTATAGGAGCGACAACAGGGATATACTCATCCTCTGCGATAAGTTCGATTAGTTTATTATTAATGTTTGTTATTTTGCCTACATACCCCAAATCAATTTCTTTTCCGTCAACCGTTGTTTTATACTGCTCACATTCAATCAGCCTGCCGTCAATTCCGCTCAAACCAATTGCTTTTCCACCCATCTGATTAAGCATTGAAACTATTTCCTTGTTGGTTTTGCCTACTAAAACCATTTGGGCAACTTCCATGGTTTCGCGGTCGGTTACCCTGAGACCATTGACAAAACTGCTTTTTATATTGAATTTGTCAAGGGCTTTGTTTATATCCGGGCCACCGCCATGGACAACTACAGGATGCATTCCAATATATTTAAGAAGTGTAATGTCTTCCATTACAGAAGCCTTAAGATTTTCGTTTATCATGGCATTTCCGCCATACTTTATTACTACCGTTTTTCCAAAAAGCTTTTGTATATACGGAAGTGCTTCAACCAGTATTTCCGCCTTTTTGATAATTGTTTCCATTGATATTTCCAAAATAAAACCTCCCTAAAATTAGCTTGCTTTGATAAAAGGTATATAGTTTTAATAATTATACATTTTGTTGCATAAAAATTCAACACAAATTTTATATATGTTTAATGGGTGAAGATTTTACATTGTATTTTAATTTTTTCAATGTAGAATCATTTTCGTGAATATAGGCGTATTGTGTTGCCATTATAGCAAAATAAAAGCAATTTCTACATGATAATGTGATTTTTATGTTGAAATTTCTAGAAGAGTTTCTTATAATTACACTATAGACAAAAGATACTGTGCAGTTATTCCAATTTATTGACTACTTGGTGCAGATAACTACTTTATATAAAATGACGAAAGCTGATACATGCATTGTTTGTTGTAATTTTGTTTAGGGGGAACTATGAATTTATACATAATCGCAGGGTCTAATTCTGAAACCATCAGGCAAGTCATGGAAAGAACAAATCGAATTTCTGTTGTAAAATGTGAAGACTCTATAGGACAAGCTTTTAAATATCTTTTAACTGATTGTTTGCAATATGATGCCATATTGCTGACAGATCAAGGCGTGATAAACAATTACGATAGTTTTAAAGAGATAATGGAGAGCTTTGTCGAAATTTTAGAGAATTCAGCCTGTCAGGCGTATTTCAAGTTTGTTACCAAAGATCCCGGTTTAGAAATTATATTTAATCAAGCTGTAGGCAATAACCCCAGATTTTCCGTGCATTTTATCGATCAGGTGAGGATACCTGCATCCATGCTTGTGGATATATGTTTGTCACACGAATCCAATACGGGTATAAACAGCCCTGTATTTAATAAAGCTGATAATTGCAAGACTTCAAAAAAATCCTGGGGCATCTTTGATATGCTAAAGATATCGCAGATTAAATCAAAAACACCCGATGAAGCCAGTCAATATGAGAATACTTCTAAAAGGGCTTACAAATCAGGAATTTTTAGAACGAAAAAGCATGAAAATAAAAATGTCTTTTTAAGCTCTAAAGATTGCAGGAAAGTAGCTGTTATAACTGGCCACAGGGGGTCTGGTGTTACAGGCACAGCTGCAAATGTGGCTTCTGTTGCATCGGAACAGGGATTGACCGCCGTTGTTTTAGACCTTGATATATTATTTCGGGGTATGAACCTCTATTTTACCAAATTCGGTGATGAGGTTGAGTTGAATGCTGATTTAGGTTATTCATTGATACGCTGCCTGATGAAACCGGAGTCCTATAGCATTAATTCTTGCATGATAAATGAAAACTTGTCGGTTATAACCCTTGCGTACTCGGTTTCTAGCAGAGACAGACTTTTAGAGGCACTCGATTACAGAAGACTGTTAAGCTTGATAAGTCTTTTGAGAGTGAAATTTAATCTTGTTCTGATAGACATGCCCATGGATATGCTGGAGAAATATCCCGATATAATAACACAGGTTGACAGTATAGGGTTGTGCGTAAATAATACTATTTATTCTGTTATAAACACTGTTAAACTGATTGAGGAAACCATATCGCAAGACAGTCTTCTGTTCAGAACAAAGAGCAGGGTTATTGTTACCAGATACAATGAAAACAATAACCATAATGGAAGGAAGTTTTCTCCTGAATTTACTTGTGAGCTTTTAAATGATCTAAGTGGTGTTATCGGGGGTGAATACAGAATCGGTGGTAGGGTTCCCTATTCAGGGGATTTCGATTTACAGGCCGGTCGCAGAGAAAAGATTTGTCATACCAACGATACATATAGAAATCATTATTTTGAAGTGCTGAAAAGTTTATTATAAAAAATTTATTATAAATTGTTTTAAAACTAAACAAGTCTATTTAAAATACCCCAGGGAGGAATATATGGATATAAACAGTATTAAAAGTATTAAGCCGGGAAGCAATCTTCCCAAAAAAGTGCTTGCCGTAATCATTAGTGTTTTCATTGTGGCTGTATCGTTTATTTTCTTGAATAATGTAAGCAGTGATGCAAAAGAAGTGATTGAGATTACGGTTGTCAGATCAAGCGGCGGAATTCCTGCAAGGACTCTGATTACAAAAGACATGATTGCCAGGGGAACTATTTTGAAGCAGGATTTCAATAAAGATATGATACTGTATGAAAATGCTGAGGAAATATTAAATAAGTATTCAGCATATTTTTTGAGAAACGAAACGCCAATATATTATGACCAACTGACAGCAATAAAGCCAATAAAAAATGAATGGTTGTATGAACTGCCGCAGGAGAAGGAAGTAGTGACAATACCTTATGATTATAATAAATGTGGTGGTGACATACTTACGCCGGGCGATTACATAAGAGTGAGGATAACTTATGAAGCTGAAGAAGTTGTTAATGTACAGGCAGGTGAAGGCGAACCCCCATACTTGACGGCGAGAACTAGTACAAAAAGAGCTACAAGGACTGAAATTATTTTTGACCGTATTCTTGTAAAGGATATGCTCAATTCAAAAGGCCACTCAATATATGAAGTTTACCAGGAAGTATTAAAGCTTAGTGAGGAGAAAAGGCAGGCTGCAATGACCAGTAAGGAGTTTATGCAGAGTGTACTTGCAAAATCCCTTGTACTTGAAGCCTCTGATGAGCAGGTAAACAAATATGCAACATATAACGGCGATAACTGTACTTTTACTTTCACAATCTTAAGCAGAGACGGCAACGATAATCTTATTGAGCAGCTTCCTACTGTTCAGAAGGAGGTGGAAACATGGATAAACGGGAAGAAAGACTAGATGCAAGGGAAATACTAGGGAAGCTATCTCCCCGGGATAAAATATATAGTGAAATTGATTCAAATCAGGTTATAGATAATGTTGTGGCATTTATACCTGCAGCAGATTCTACCGACAGTTCGATTCTTCTGGTTAATACAGCTGCAGCGCTCGCGAAAAAAGGGTGGAGTGTATGCATACTTGACTTGAAAGTGTTTTATCCCAATATATATAAACTTCTGGACTGTGAAGTGGTTCCAAAAGGCAAAGGGCTTATAAAGCTGTGTAGGAGCGACAAAGTAGATTTTAGAGATGAAATAACCATAACCAAGTATAAAAACCTTTACCTACTATCTCCAAGTCCGATGGATTTGATAGAAGAATATTTTGATTTCTTATTAGAGGATGTTGAGCGTGTTATTGGTACACTGAAAGAAATGTTTGACCTTGTTCTGATAGATGTTCCGAATAATCCACCTCTTGAGTTTTGCGTTGGTGCAATAAAACAATGCAATGTAGGCTTTATAATATGGAGCGAGAGGGTAGACTGTCCTCAGAATACCAGTAAGTTTTTGAATTATATAGGTTCATTGGGTATAAGTTCTGCAAAAATAGCCAATGTAATTTTAAACAATGTACAGGGCTTTGAATATGACAAGCAGGTAATTACCGAGATGGGTATGAAGCTTATAGCAGAGTTTCCGCAGATTCCGTCCATTATCAACTACTCTCTTGATGGTCGGGTTTATATTGTTGACAGTCTTATATTGAATAAGAGATATCAAAAATCTATGAACTTTTTTATTGATATTCTGGTGAAGTAATTACATGGAGGAGATTAAATGCTTAAAAGAAGCGATGTAAGTGAACTTCAAAGAAAAGCAAAATTCAATGTGGATAACGATGGCACTTCGTATTCAAGGTTTGTTTTGATGGCTTTTGATGAAGCAGTAAAGCAGTGTCAGCATTACATAAGCAAGGTCGCATCCAATTACTACAGAAGAATTGATGACCCTAAAAAGAAAAGGGAAATGACCGAGAGGTATATAAATGACTATGTTGAAACCCAGACCCCTGAAGTGGAAGGATACCACAATCTTTTAGATTTAAAAGATGCTCTTACAGATGAAATAACACATTATGGGCCCATTACCGAGGCTATGGAGGACCCAGAGATTGATGAAATAAGGGCAAACGGCCCGCATCAGATTTTCGTTGAAAAGTACGGAAAGACAGTGCAGTGGGATAAATGTTTTAACGACAGAGAGCATATGGAAAGAATAATTGCAAAGCTTATAGGCATATCAAAAGTAAGGCTTACGCCAAGGATGCCTATGGTTAATGCACGTACAATTGACGGTTGCAGGGTCAATGCAACCCATGCTGATATTTCTCCATATGGTATGCCTGCTTTTGTTGTCAGAAAGTTTAAGAAAGCTACCCTGTCCCCTGAAAATATGATAAAAGAACAATCCTTTTCAAAGAATATGTTCAAGATGTTGTCCTTAATGCCTAGGGCTGACCTGTCCTGGATGACTGTCGGGCCTACGGGAAGCGGAAAAACAACTCTTAATGAGGTTTTAATAAAGCAGATAGACCCTCTGAGCCGTATAATAACAATTGAGAACCCTTCAGAGTTGAGGCTCCTAAGATATAAAAACAATGATCCCAATGAAAAGGTTATAAATGATGTCCTTCAATATGAATCTGTGAGTGAGGACGATGACAGCAGCCCTGCTACTATGGAAAACCTTTTGATTAATTCGATGAGACAGTCGCCTCACTGGATAGGACCCGGTGAGCTTCGTGCACCGGGAGAATTTGCAACTGCTTTAAGGGCAGCGCAGACAGGTCACTACTTCTTTACGACTCTTCATGCTGAGGGTGATAAGGAAGCGATATACAGGTTTTTAACGGCATATCTGATTCAGTCAGATGAACCGGCAGAACTGGCACTTAGAAACATATGTGCCGCTGTAAAATTTGTTGTTTTTCAGGAAAAACTTGCGGATGGTTCAAGAAAAGTTACTTCAATATCTGAAATTTTGGGCTCTGAAGGATTGAACCCAATTGTAAATCAAATATATACATTTGACTGCCTTGATGTTGAAGAGGACCCTTTGACAGGTAAAGTAACGCAAATAGTGGGCAAACATAAACGTGTAGGCTCTATATCTGAAAAACTTCAGCAAAAAATGATTAAATCAGGTATCAAACGCAGCAAGTTTGATTTCCTGACACTTCCTATGGATCCTGAAGAAGAGGAGGTCTACGATATAGATGGAATACAATTTTCTGTTTAGTTTGGGGTTGGGTGTTGTCTCGCTGATTTTACTCAATATCCTTCTGGATCTTAGATTGGTACAGGATGCAAAATATTCGTTTTTGAGCCTTGTTGATGCTCTGGCGTCCTACAATACAAGAAAATATGTTCAGAGAGTGAAGAGAAACAGGATAATAAAGCAAAAAGACAATTTTATAACAAAGTATAATGCAATAGTTGAGGCTCTCATTTTTGATTTTAACCTTCCTTTGACGCTAGAAGGCTTCAACTCTGTAATGTGTATTATGTTTTCGGTTATAGTTCTGGTTGCTGTTTTGTTTTTAAACAATATAACACTTTCCATGTTTGTATCGGTATCTATACTGGTGGGGATAATAACATACCTGACTATGCAGTCGAGACAAGCGAAAGCTGCAAAAATTGAATGCATAATGGACGCTGAGGATATTCTCTGTCCTCTTGCCAAAGAAGGTGTGCTGGTGGCAATAAAAAAGGTATTGGAATCGGATGAATACCTTCACAGGAGTATAAAACCACACTTTGTCCAGTTTGTAGAAAACTATGAGAACCATGGTTACTCCTTCAAACGTGCCATGGAAATTTTAAATAAGCAGTTGGGTCCGAAGTTTGACAATTTTGCAAAAAAAGCTGTTGTCTTTGAGTACAACGAAAGAAAAGGTATGGCGGATGTTTTTCTTGATATTGTTGATGAAAATGCGGCACTGCGAGAGATAAACGCAAAAAAGAACAGAATATTCAAAAAGATGAACTTGGATTTTCTGATTAAGGCCTCCCTGATAGTAATATTTTTGGCATATTCAATGACATTCAGAGACTTGAGGGAGTTTTTATTAAATACCGACCTCGGAAGGTTTATAAATACCTTTGCAATTGTTTCTATATGCCTGGGGTTTGCAAGGTGTCAGGCTCTTCAGGGCGACATAGGCAAGTTTGGAGGGGATAAATAGTGGAATACATAGCAAAGCTCGCAAGTCTTGGTGCAATCATATACCTTGTATTCAGTTTCGTTTATCCTGTATTCAAGCCTATGCCGGGAAGAAGGAAAAAGCGTTCAAGGGAGTTTTTGGTTAAGGCAAAAGAGCAGAAAAACAAGGAAAAGTATTTGTACTTTAAGGATATAGTTTTAAGAAAGCTGTCGGGCAAATTGCTTTTGAATGAGGTCAGGCGTGAACAGTATAATTCATTAATCAACAGGCTTGACTTAAGGATAACCCCCGAGGAGATAAGGCTCAAGCAGATATTATATTCTCTGGCGGCACTTGTTGTTTCACTTATAATGATGAAGCTAATAATCTTTTTGGGTTATTTATGTCTGTTATTTGTTGTTTTAGGATGGCTGTATCCGGCAGATGAGCTTGAAAGGAAGATAGAGAGAAAGAATAAAAATATACTGAAGGATTTTCCTTCATTTTACAGTATGCTTTATTATCAGTACTCCAAGTCGGTAAATATTTACCTTGCTGATGTTGTCAAGGACTTTTTGCCCAATGCCAATCAGGATATGGCTGATGAATTGGGAGTAATGCTTGATAATATAGAATACGGCGAAGAATATGCATTAAAGCAACTTAAGAAAAGAGTCCCTCTAAGACATATTATCAAATTTTGTGACATTATGGAAACAAGACTCAGAGGATATGATAATACATCCCAGATGGCATATTTGAAAAATGAGCTGTATGAATTAAGGGTAGTAGAACTTGAAGAGGAACTGAACCGAAGAAAAGCAAAGAATTCAAACGTTCAGATTGTTTTGTTAGTAGTACTTGCGGCGTATATAGTTGTATACTATTACTTCCAAGTCATTACTGCAATAAAGTTATTTGGATAATAAGCAAAAAATTTTAGGGAAATTGTAAAAAAACGTGACTAATGGCACTATTCATAATATTGTTTTTTGTATAAAATATGTTACAGGAAATATTTTTAAGAATAGGAAGGAAAGTTAGTAAGGGTCAATAGTTACCTTTTCTAAGAAAATTGAAGTGCGGTGTAAATTTTTATCGCGTTCATATAGTTTATAAATAAATTGAAAATTTACAGGAGGTCAATCATGAAAAATTTCAGAAAAAATTACAAAGGTTTTTTAGCTTTAACCAACCAAAGAGGAGAAATAAGCATAAAGCAGATAGCATTTACTTTAGCTGTCATTATAGTAATTGGTGCAGTTGCAACCACATTAACCGGAAATCATACGTTTATTGTTACAGCTATCGAAAATACATGGGAATGGTTGTTTGAGCAGGTGAAGGAAGTATTTAACTAAACCCTGAAGGAATACATAAAAGCAATAAGATTGTTTTAGATTTTATTCGCTGACAGATAAACTAAGCTAAGTGTATATTATATATTAGGATATGCATTAGCTTAGTTTGTACATGGGATTCTTAATAATACAGCTATATATTTTTAAAGGAGATATTAGTTTTATGGAAGGATTTGCAAAAGCAATAGTAACTGCAATAATTTGCGGGATTGTTTTTTTGCTGTTTACAAACTTCATAATGTTTTTTCCATGGTATATGACTTTAGTTTATGAGACCTATAATCTTTCTACTATTGCTGCAAATTACAATTATTTGCCTCAGGACGAAAAGGAATTTATCCTTGAGAATTTGAAGGTCAAGCCGATTTTCAGCGAACGCGGGGATGCAATTGAGGTTCGTTGTGACTTTGAAGGAGAGCATTCTTATGACTACTACAGAGATATGGACTACACTGATAAACCTTATTGCCAAAGGGGAGAGAAGTTTAGTGTTTCTATAAAAGCTGCATTTCCTTTTAAGATTACGGTTGGAGGAAAGGAAGTTGAGAAGTCTCTTGATGTCGTATTCACGCTTCCAGTAACGGGAACAAGATATTATAAGGATTTGGTATATTAATTATGAAGGGTATTGCGTATGCCATATTGATAGCTATTGTCTCAGCTCTTATGTTTGGACCTATTGTGGAAATGGTTTACCTTTTTTCGGAGAAGGCAAGAATAGATTCTTCTGTCAACATTTGCGGAAGACTTGCAGTAATGGAGTCGGTTGACGTACAGGAAGCAAGGGAAAATATTATGCCTGTTGTTGATATTGATTTGTTCGTGGAAAGTTTCAACAATACGTTTGCAGACAGTCTCGACCTGAATTTGCAGACAAGTGATATCGTAGATATGCCTTACGGTGGCAAAAAGGGTACTTCAAAGTTCAAATCAGCCAATGACAGACATAACGATTTTGAGGTGACTTTTGAAGTTATGGACCATTCGGATTATTGTGACGTTGAGATTACAACTAAATACAAGTATAAGACAAAATATTTGATATATGTTGATGAAAACGCACCGGAATTTGCCGATTTTAATCTCAAAAGATCTTCCCGTTTTAAAATTGAACACGAAAACTAGGAAGCAAGGAAGCAAGGGGACGGTTCT
>LSQX01405894.1_pt1 | contig 16413 bp, 17 predicted proteins | sample 654561 | NCBI WGS metagenome assembly LSQX01 (sample SAMN04489861, study PRJNA283612) | anaerobic digester metagenome | isolation source: 4 biogas reactors fed with cattle manure at either 37C or 55C with and... | place: Denmark: Kongens Lyngby | collected 2014 | reverse complement strand
GAGTTGGATAGGGAACGCAACAATGTCGTCCTGTCCCGCAAAGAGGTCCTCGAGGAAGAGTATGAAGAGGCCAAGGCCCGGATTTTTGCTGAACTGCAAGAGGGTCAGATTGTTACAGGCATCGTCCGTAGAATAACTGATTTTGGCGCCTTTGTTGATATAGGCTCAGGCGTAGAGGGCCTCTTGCACGTCTCCGAGATGGCTTGGAGTCGGGTTAATCACCCCTCGGACATCGTCTCTGAGAACGATGAGATCCGGGTCATGGTGTTGAACGTGGACAGGGAAAATGAAAGGATTTCCTTGGGCTTGAAACAGACCCTCCCTGATCCCTGGGATGACATTGAGGAGCGCTATCGGGTAGGAGAAGTCGTCGAGGGGCAGGTCACCCGGGTGGTTGATTTTGGCGCCTTCGTCAAGTTGGAGGACGGAGTTGAAGGCTTAGTCCATATTTCCCAGATGGCTGACCACCATGTCAACGATCCCCGGGAAGTGGTGCAAGAGGGCGAGCAAGTCCAAGTTAAGATACTTAGCGTCGACGGGGCTGCCCATCGCATTGGCCTTAGCATCCGCGAGGTGCCCAAGGCTAGTCCCGAGCCAGTCGAAGAGGCTCCTCCCCGTTACTCCCCCAGCGATGCCGATACAGTGACCATCGGCGATATGATTGGGGATGACTTGGCCGAGCTATTCGACCAAGGGGAAGAGTAGGCACCAGCCGAAGTAAATCTGATAAGGCATAACAAGGCAAAGGATATCATTGCGGTATCCTTTGCTTTTTTCTGCTCCAGAGGCAGCTTTGCCCACAGGAGCAATTATCCCGCGCGTACGGTCAGGCATAAGACAACCGGGGCAAGGGCACCATAACCGAGAAATATGGAGCAAGAGGGGGAATTGGTGCATGCCTGTGGGACTGATCGTACTGCTGGCCGTAGCGGCACTAGTCTATTTCGGCCTTGCCCATCGGGTCCTAGACCGCATGCGGCTGACCGATAGACAAGCGCTGCTGTTTATTGGTCTGATGCTCCTCGGCAGCTTTGTCGATATCCCGCTCCTCAGGAATACCGTCGACCTCAGCATCAACGTGGGGGGTGCTTTAGTTCCCCTAGCCCTGGCGGTTTTTCTCCTGGTGCGGGCTGATGAGCCGCGGGAGAAGGTGCGGGCCCTACTTGCCGCCCTGGTGACCGCCGGCTTTGTCTGGGGACTTAGTCAATTGACTGACTTTGAGCCGCCGGAGAGGGATTTCATTGATCCCATTTGGCTTTTCAGCATCGTGGCCGGTCTAGTCGGGTATCTCGCGGGTCGGTCGCGGCGGGCGGCGTTCATCGCTGGAACGATGGGCATCTTGCTGGTGGATGTCTTCAGCCTTGCCAAGAACTTGACCAGGGGACTGCCTGCCACCATGGCCATTGGGGGAGCAGGCGTGTTTGACAGCATTGTCCTAGCCGGGGTGATTGCCGTCGGCCTTGCCGAGTTGGTCGGGGAGACCAGGGAGCGGCTGGGAGGCGGGCCGGCAGAAGAGATGGCTCCACTAAGGAACGGGGCCGTGGACGAAGAAGTGTCCCGGGAGCTGACCGAGACAGGCCAAAGGGGAGGTGGCCAAGATGAAGCCTAACAAACTGGGCTGGATGTTGATCGTACTATTTATCATGGCTCCATCGGTTTGGGCGCAAGATGAGGACGAACGGCTCGACGGAGGGTATTATTCCCTGATCGATCGCAGCACAGGTCAGGTGGTGACCATGACCGCCCGCCACCTCGATCCAGGAGACACATACATCAGCGCCGACAACAGAGAATATCGGGTGGAGGCCATCGACGGCGATCGAGTCTTGGTCGAGTTTCTGGGGGAAATTGAACTCCCCGCCATCTCCGAAGGCGCGTCGAGCTATCTGACCCAGCTTCTGGCCCAAGATAGCAATGATGGACCAATTGGGCTTTATCACACCCACAGCGCCGAATCGTACGTACCTACGAGCGGTACTGACAGCAAGGAAACCGGGGATATTTTCGAAGTGGGCAAGAGTTTCCAACAGGCCCTTGAGCAGCTGGGCCTTAGGGTCTTGCGCTCCGACAATAATCATAATCCCCATGATGGAGGCGCCTACATTCGCTCGCGGCGAACGGTCAAGGAACTGTTGCAGCAAGGTGCGGTGGCCCTTTTCGACATCCACCGGGATGCAGTCCCGCCTGAGGTCTACCGGACTACCATCAATGGCGAGCAAATGACCAAAGTCCGACTCGTGGTGGGCAGGCAGAATCCAAATCGCGCGGCCAATTTAGAGTATGCGAAGCGGATCAAGGCGGTAGCGGACAAAGAGCTTCCCGGGATAATCGAGGGGATCTTCCACGCTAAGGGCAACTACAACCAGGATATTGGCCCAAGGATGATGCTCTTGGAGATGGGAGCCCACACAACTAGCTTGGAAGAGGCGCAAAAGTCAGCTTGGGCCTTCGCCCGCATCATTCCCGCCGCGGCCGGTTTCACGCCCGCCGCCCGGCCTGAAGCCGCTCGGCAGCTTGGCGGTGCCGGTCTCAGGGCAGTAGCCTGGGTGCTCGTCCTCACGCTCTTGGCTGGCATCGGCTTTGTCGCCTTGAACGTGGGGAGTCTAGAGGAGCTAAAGGCGCGGCTGCGAGGATTCTTCAGCCGCGAAATGGTCAACGCCCTAGGCCTATTGCGGAGGCGGAAGCGAGGAGAAGATGATGAATGAGCATCGAGCGGTTGCAAGGACCTGATAACAGATGGGTGCTGCGGCACCCATCGTCCGTGTTCCCGTGGGGGTGGGCTTCTTGGACCACTTGACGGCAATCCTCATCGGAACCTTGATGGGGAGTCTAGGGCGTTTGCTTCTCCTTCATGTCGATTACCGTCAGTATCCCAGCTATCCCCAGGCATACGTGGTTCACTTGGCCTTTGGGTTTGTCGCCGCGTTCCTCGGGTCAATAGCCGTTCCGGCCATCGTCGCTAAGGAGTTCGCTGCCGCGTCCTTTCTCGCCCTGGCAGTTACCCAGTTTCGGGAGGTTCGCAAGATCGAACGGGAGACTCTCGAGCGGCTGGAAAAAACGGAACTAGTGCCCCGGGGCACCGCTTATATCGAAGGCATCGCGAAGACCTTCGAAGCCAGGAACTACCTGGCCATGCTAGTTGGTCTGGTTGCCTCCCTAGGGGTCCAAATCGGCCGCCACTGGGAGGACCCGGCCCTTGCCGCCGCCGTCGGCATCCTTTTCGGTCTGGCCACCATTGTGATGCTGAAGCGCTCTATCACCCGGGCGGTGGTGGGGGACATCGCCCATGTCCGACCGGCTGAAATAAGCTTCGATGGTCCGCTCTTGGTTGTCGAGGGAGTGCAGCTGATGAATATAGGTCTGCCTGAGTCCAGACAGACCTATCTAGAGCAGGGTCTGGCGGTGGCGATTATTCCGAAGAGCATCGACGCCAAAGCGACCCTTGGCAACATTGGTCAGCGGCAGGCCATCGTGCACGACGCGGCGACCCTCTGCGGGGTGCGGATGGATGTAGCCGATAAGGAGTTCATGCCGTTGGCGCGCCGGGACTTGGTGAGCGGGGTGGTGGCCCTGGTCATTGTTCCGGCAGAAAAGAACATGGAGGCCCTCATAACCGCGGTCCGGCAGACTCCCGTTCTTGAAGACTCTGTCCGCAAACCCTCCGAGGCGGAGCCGAGCAAGATTATGGCGTAGTCGCAAGGGGGGTGATTGAGTGGAGGGGGGACCTAGACTCTTTGCGGTCATCACGGAGGAGGCCCACAAGGTGGGAGGGGGGCCGCCGATCTTTTATGTGGAGTCCAGCGAAGAAAAGGAAAGGGTTGCCGCATACATCAGCCGGATCAGTGGCGGTGTGATCCACGATGTGGGCAATGGTACTTACATCGTAGTTATCCATCAGTAATGGGGGGATTACTGGCTGATGAAAATCATTTACAGCTGCTATGGGGGCACCCATTCGTCACCCATCGCCGCGGCGATCCACCTTGGACGCTTGCCTGACGACAGGATCCCGTCCCCGGAAGAGTTGATGAAGACTGATTACTATGATAAAGTGTCGGCGGATATTAAAGGGGAGCTGATCCTCTGTGGGGAAGATAAGTGGGGCAATCAGGTTTACATTCTAGGGCGGGGCAGCTGCGATCCAGCCATCATTGCCCGGGTCATCCGGGCGGGTATTGCCCTCAATGGCGGCCATCCGGAGGAGACTTTGTTCATCGATACATTGCCCCATGTCAACTGGAAAATGCGCTTGGGCGGGTATTTGTCCCGGGTCGCCGCTTGGGTGGGCGTTGGACGTCCTCTAGTCATCAGAGGGACGCAACAGGCTTATCGAGACCTCCTTAAGCTGGTCAAAGGGGTGCAGGCAGACCTTTGGCGCAAGGCCAAGGAGGAAAACAATGGGCGAAGTAGAAGTTAGCTCCATGAACGGGGATTGGCAAAGGACGGATTATTGCGATGGTGTGCATCACTGGTGTGCTGCGGGGCAGTGCGGCTGAAGAAGCAGGGATCGGGGCCGGTGATCAACTGATCACCATGAACGGCCGTGAGATAAGAGACTTAATTGATTACCAGTATTTGCAGGCTCAGGAGATCTTAGAGCTCCACATAGCGAAGCCCGATGGAACCCAATACTTGATCGAGGTGGAAAAGGACGAAGAAGAGGAATTGGGTTTGCTGTTTGCCGAGTCGGTCTTCGACGGATGTCGGGTGTGCAGGAACCGATGCCTGTTTTGTTTTGTCGATCAGCTGCCTAAAGGTCTGCGCCCTAGTTTATACGTCAAAGATGACGACTATCGTCTCTCTTTCATGCAGGGCAATTTCATCAGCTTAACAAACATGGACGCGGATGACTGGCAACGGGTTGTCGATCTGCGACTAAGCCCCTTGTATGTCTCCGTCCATGCAGTTGATCCCCAGGTCAGGGAAACCCTTATCGGCAATCCTCGGGCGCGTTTGGTCGGGCACCAGCTCCAATGGCTGGCCGCGGCGGGATTGCAGATTCATGCACAGGTTGTCTTGTGTCCGGGAGTTAACGACGGTAATGTCTTAGACCAGACAATTGCGTACCTTTGTGCCTGCTGGCCCCACATCGCCTCAGTCGCCATCGTGCCGGTGGGGTTGACCAGGTACCGGCAAGGGCTGCGGTCTGTAGATCCGAAGACTGCCCGCGAAGTGATCGCCCTGGTGGCAGGCTGGCAGGAGCGGATGCTCGCCAAACACGGCACCCGCTTAGTCTGGGCGGCCGATGAGCTTTATTTTAAAGCCGGCCTGCCCATGCCCTCCCTCGACACATACGAGGACTGTCCCCAATTGGAAAATGGGGTCGGTATGACGGCCCTTTTTCTTGACGAACTAAGGGCTATCCGGCCGGGCCCCCATCTGGCCGGTCGCCGGGTGAGCTTGGCCACCGGACTGTTAGCCCTGCCCATCATTGAGGAGCTGGCCTGTGCTTTAGCCGAAGTTGGTGTGGAGAGCATGGCTTACGGGGTGCGGAACCGGTTTTTCGGGGACAGTGTGGACGTGGCAGGCCTCCTTACGGGGCAGGATCTGTTGCATTGTCTGATGGGTCAGGAATTGGGGGAAGTCTTGTTCATACCCGCGGTGAGCCTGAAACGGGAGGGTGATGTCTTTCTTGATGACATGCCTCTCGGGGAGCTGGAAAAGCGGCTGTCAGTGCCCATCGAACCGGTGACTGGCCCTTTGAGTCTCCTTCAACGCCTGCAGGAATCCAACTTGTGGAGGTATAGGGGCAGTGGGGAAGACTAAACCGCTCGTCGTCATCGTGGGGCGCCCAAATGTGGGCAAGTCGGCCCTTTTCAATCGAATCATTGAGCGTCGGATGGCCATTGTTGAAGATGAGCCGGGGATCACCCGGGATCGGCTCTATTCGGAAAGCACTTGGCGAGGCCGCCCTTTTATCTTGGTCGACACCGGGGGGTTGGAATCCGGGGATTGCGATATCACCCGGCAGGTGCGTCTCCAGGTCGAACTGGCCATCGAAGAGGCAGATGTCATCTTGTTTGTGGTCGACGCCCGGCAGGGTCTCACGCCTCAAGACGAAGAAGTGGCTAGAATCCTGCGGGCTGCCAACAAGCCGCTGATTCTGGTGGTGAACAAGGTCGACAGGAGGGAGCTCGTCAATCATGCCATGGAGTTTTATGCCCTTGGCCTTGGCGATCCCGTGCTTGTTTCCGCGGAGCATGGAAGGAATATCGGCGACCTGTTGGATATGGTAGTTGATAAATTCCCGGCTGAACTTCCCGAAGAGGAAACGGAGGATGAAGACCTCAAAGTTGCGGTTGTTGGCCGTCCTAATGTGGGCAAGTCCTCATTAGTAAATGCCATTTTAGGAGAAGAACGGGTCATCGTGACCGATATCCCCGGTACAACCAGGGATGCCATCGATACCCATTTCATGCGCAATGACCGGGCCTATACATTGATCGATACGGCAGGAATGCGCAGGAAGGGCAGAATCGACGATTCCGTTGAAAGATACAGCGTCTACCGCACCCTAAGGGCGGTTGAGCGTTCTGACGTTTGTTTGTTTCTTCTCGATGCTACCGCTGGAGTGGTGGAGCAAGATCAGCGCATTGCCGGGTTCGTCCATGAAAGCGGCAAGGGCATCATCATTGTGGTCAACAAGTGGGATCTAATTGAGGCAACAGAAAGTACCATGCGGGAGTATGAAGAACAAATCCGCAGGCAGCTGGCCTTTCTCACTTATGCGCCTGTTGTGTTCGTATCTGCCCTGACGAAGAAGCGTCTGCCCCAGCTGATGGACATGGTGGACTATGTAGCGGACCAGTCTAGCATCAGGGTGAGTACCGGAGCTCTAAACAGGCTGCTCCAGGATGCCCTAGCCCGGGTACAGCCGCCAGCCCGCCGCGGTGTGAGGCTCAAGGCATACTATATGGTGCAGACCCAAGTGCAGCCGCCGACCTTCCTGTTGTTCGTCAACCAGCCGGAATTGCTGCACTTCTCATATCGGCGCTATCTGGAGAACCGTCTGCGGGAGACTTATGGGTTTCACGGGAGTCCAATCATCATCAAGGCAAGAGCAAGAGAGTAGAGGTGTTATCCGGTGGGGGATGTGCTGGCAGTAGTTGCCGCTTACCTGATTGGGAACTTGAGTTTTGGCTACTTGGTTGGCCGCTTGCAAAAGATCGATATTAGAGATTATGGCTCGGGGAATATCGGAGCAACTAACGTACTTCGCACCCTCGGGGTGTGGCCGGCACTGTTGACACTGGTCTTGGATGCGGGCAAAGGCATGGCGGCGGTCTTCCTTGCCCGGTATCTCGGTCAGAACTTGTGGACCCCCGTCTTAGCGGGCATCCTGGCCATCGTTGGCCACAACTGGCCCTTTGTCCTCCGTTTCAAGGGAGGTCGGGGAGTTGCGACTACCCTCGGGGTCCTGCTGGCCCTGATGCCGCGCGTAGTCATTCTTGTCGCCGCCGTTTGGCTGCTCCTCGTGTTTCTTACTCGTTATATTTCCGTCGGCTCTATTGGCGCGGCCATGGCCCTTCCCCTTGCCGCCTGGCTATTCGGGCAGCCAATCCAACTTGTGTTAGGGTCCTTTGCCTTGGCAACCCTGATCATTTGGCGCCATCGGCCCAACATGCGGCGGCTCCTGGCGGGGGAGGAATTCAAGATCGGGCAACGGGTTAAGGAGAAGAATTGATGGGCGAAGTAGTCATTATAGGGGCGGGAGGCTGGGGAACGGCCCTGGCAGTCCTGCTGGCCCGCAAGGGAATGCAGGTGAGCCTTTGGGGCAGAAACAGGGAATTAATGGAAAACATTGCCGAGCGGCGGGAGAATGTCCGTTACTTGCCCGGCATTAGCCTGCCGGAGGGAATACGGCCGATCACGGGCGAAAGGCTGGATACGGAGGAATGCAGCGGGGTCATCCTCACGGTTCCATCTCAAGGCCTGCGCGGCGTCGTCCGACAGTTTCGGCAATCGCTAGCGAAGCCCCTGCTCATCAACGGAGCCAAGGGCTTGGAACAAGGTTCGTTGATGAGGCTCTCCCAAGTCATCGAAGAGGAAATACCTCAGCAGCGGGGACGGGTTGCGGTCCTGTCGGGTCCGAACCACGCAGAAGAAGTAGGGCGCGGCTTGCCCGCGGCATCGGTGATCGCGTGTGAGGATGAGGACATAGCCGTCTTGGCCCGTGACTTGTTGATGGCGCCTTGGTTTCGGGTCTACACCAACGCGGACTTGGTTGGTGTTGAATTGGCTGGAGCCTTGAAAAACGTGATCGCCCTTGCTGTTGGGATAGCCGATGGGCTGGGGCTGGGCGACAACGCTAAAGCCGCCATCATCACGAGGGGCATGGTCGAGATGGCCCGCCTCGGAGTGCGATTGGGAGCAAGTCCCTTGACCTTCACCGGACTTTCCGGCGTTGGCGACTTGTTCGGTACCTGTGTGAGCAAGCACAGCCGCAACACCTGGGCGGGACGACTGCTCGGCGAAGGGCGCCCACTAGAAGAGGTGCTCTCATCAACGAGTATGGTGGTCGAAGGGATCCCCACGGTAGTGGCCGCGGTGGAGCTCGCTCGCAAAGAAGGTGTGGAAATGCCTATTGCCAGCAAGGTATACGATATCGTGTTTCGCGGCCAGCGACCGGAGGATGGAGTTGCAGCGCTAATGCAGCGGGGAGCTAAGTGCGAACTCGATGACCTGATGCCCTTCATCGAACCTGTCTAGCCTTTCTCTCCCCTTCGAAAGTATTCAGTGACCCTCTCCAGCTTCGAGGAATATAGGTGAGTGACGACCTTGACAATTCCTGTTGGAGCTGGAGTTTTTGTCCTCCTTCGGGTATATTTCGCCCGGGACACCAATATAGATGTAACGTTATTGAGTGTTCGCGGCGAGGGTGGACCCAAATTGAGGGAGGGAAGGCTAGATGGAAAAATTTGATATCTTCCGCGACATTGCCGAGCGGACCGGCGGCAGCATTTATATCGGCGTCGTGGGGCCCGTGCGAACCGGCAAATCCACCTTCATCAAGAGATTCATGGATCTTTTGGTGCTGCCTAATATCCCCAATAAGCATGATAAGGAAAGGACGCGTGATGCAGTACCCCAAAGCGGGGCTGGTCGAACCATTATGACCACCGAGCCGAAGTTCGTTCCGGATGAGGCGGTGGAGATTTCCATCCAGGATGAGCTGAAATGCAAGGTCCGGCTGGTTGACTGCGTTGGCTATTCTGTCGAGGGCGCGTTGGGCTATGAAGGAGAAACGGGTCCGAGGATGGTCCGCACCCCCTGGTTTGAGTATGAGATACCATTTCAAGAAGCGGCCGAACTTGGCACCCGAAAGGTGATCACGGATCATTCCACCCTGGGTCTAGTGGTATTGACCGACGGGTCCATTACCGATATCCCGCGGGAAAACTATTTGCCGGCGGAAGAGCGGGTTATCGCAGAGCTCAAGGAGTTGGGCAAGCCCTTCATTGTCCTGCTCAATTCGGTTCAGCCGGGGGCCCAGAGGACCCTAGAGCTGGCGAGGGAAATGGCGGAGAAGTATGATGTTGTGGTGCAGCCCGTCGATTGTCTGCGAATGGGCTTGGAGGATGTCACCAACATTCTCAAGGAGATCCTGTTTGAGTTCCCAGTGCGGGAGATCGGCATCCACTTGCCTTGCTGGGTCGATGAGATGGACCCGAGTCACTGGCTGGCGAGCCAGTTTCATGAGGCCATCTATTCCACGGTGGAACAGGTTGGCCGCTTGCGGGACTTGCAAAGGGCCGTCGATGAGCTGGGACAGTATGATTTCGTCGACAAGGTGCGACTTGCAGCCCTGGATCCTGGGACTGGTTCGGCTACCGTTGAGGTTGCAGCTCGTCGGGAGCTGTTCTATCAGGTGCTGACGGAGATGACGGGAGTTGAGGTCACCGGCGATCATCATCTCATGCGGTTGATGCGAGAGCTGGTGGCGGCGAAAAGGGAATATGACAAGGTGGCCGACGCCCTGCAGGATGTTTACACGACAGGTTATGGGATCGTTGCGCCCCGATTGGAAGACATCTCCTTCGACGAACCTGAGCTGATCCGACAGGGACGTCGGTTTGGAGTCAGACTAAGGGCAAGCGCCCCATCCATCCATATGATCAGGGCGAGCATTCTAACTGAGGTGGCGCCATTCGTGGGCACGGAACGCCAAGGGGAGGATATGGTCCAATATCTGTCGGCCCAATTTGAACGGGATCCTGAGCAGATCTGGAAGACTGACTTTCTGGGCAAAGCCCTGCATGAGATTATCCAGGAGGGCATCTCCGGCAAGCTGCAGCGGATGCCGGAAGTTGCCCAACAGAAACTGCAGGAGACTTTGAGTAAGATCATTAACGAAGGCAGCGGCGGTCTTATCTGCATTATTCTGTAGTGGGCCTGGCCGGGTGGTGAGCCTGGCCAACCCAGATATGAAAACGGCCCTGTTTGTCGGGGTTTCGGGGACGACAGGGTCATAAAGCTCTCAGTGACGGGACAAGCTACCACTGAAATAGCTGCTTGAAAGGAGGTGATCCGATGACCAAAGCAGATCTTATCGACTCTGTTGCGGAGAAGGCGGCAATAACTAAGAAGGATGCCGGTCGGGTAGTAGATGCGGTATTCAACACCATTATGGAGGCATTGGCCCAGGGGGACAAGGTTCAGTTGGTCGGGTTTGGTACTTTTGAAGTTCGCCATCGGGCTGGGCGCACCGGCCGGAATCCCCAGACCGGCGAGACGATCGACATCGAGGCGCGCAACATGCCTGTCTTTCGAGCGGGTAAGGCCCTCAAAGAGGCTGTACAGTAGCTGGACAAGCCGCCTTCCGTGTTTTCTGGGGCATGTTGACAGATGCGTCTGCATGCCCCATCGTCTTTTGGTTCCCTAGTTGGGGCTATCCTCCCCAGAACGGCCCATATCTCCACTACAGCGCTGTTTGGGCTTTCTTTCATACTTGACTGATGATATAATGATACAAGTAAATGGTATGTTTATTACCGAGGCACGAGGTGGTGCGGTTGAAAAGGGTTTCCATAGGCTTGCTTGGGCTGGGGACGGTTGGCAGTGGAGTTGTGAAGATCATTCAACGAAATGGGGATCAAATCGCGCAGCGGGTAGGGGCGGAACTGCACATCAAGCGGGTGCTGGTCCGCAGCCTTGATAAAGAGCGCGGCGTTGAACTGCCGGCTGATGCACTGACCACTGATCCTAATTTGATTCTGCAAGACCCCGAGATCGACATCGTCGTCGAGGTTATGGGCGGGGTGGAGCCTGCCAGGGACTATATTCTCCAGGCTCTATCGGCGGGAAAACATGTGGTGACGGCGAACAAAGAGGTTCTAGCCAAGGTCGGCGATGACATTTTCGCTGCCGCCGCAGCGAACAAAACCGATGTCTATTTTGAAGGCAGTGTTGGAGGGGGCATACCCCTGATCATGCCGTTGAAGGAAGGACTCACTGCTAACCGCCTGCGTACGGTGATGGGGATCATCAACGGCACTACCAATTACGTCTTAACGAAAATGACCGAAGAGAAGGCGCCTTTCGATGAGGTGCTCAAACAGGCGCAAGCGTTGGGATACGCTGAGGCCGATCCTTCTTCCGATGTCGATGGGTTGGATGCGGCGTACAAGTTATCGATCTTAGCATCCCTTGCCTTTGATGCCCGGATCCCCCTGGAACATGTTTATGTGGAGGGCATAAGACGGATTACTCCCGCGGATATTGAATCGGCGCGGGAACTCGGCTATGTGATCAAGCTGCTGGCCATCGGCAAGGAGAGGCCTGAAGGCATTGAAGTCCGCGTTCATCCCACCTTCATTCCCACTCATCATCCTCTGGCAGCGGTGCAGGGTGTTTTCAATGCCGTTTTCGTCCAAGGAGATGCGGTTGGCGACCTTATGTTCTACGGCCGCGGCGCGGGGGAGATGCCTACGGGCAGCGCCGTTGTCGGCGATATCATTGATGCAGTGCGGAACCTGCAAAGCAAGGTTAACGGACGGGTCAAGATAATGCGGCAAGATAAGCCCATCATTCCCATCGGCCAGACAACATCGAGATACTATGTGCGGATGTTGGTGGTGGATCGGCCGGGGGTCTTGGCGGGCATTGCCTCTTGCTTTGGTCAAAATGATGTCAGCATCGAGTCGGTCATCCAGAAGGGCAAAGGGGAAGACCCAGTCAGTTTGGTGTTTGTCACCCACGAGGTAAAGCATGCCAATATGGCTCGTGCCCTGGATCAGATTGCCCGTCTTGCCGTTGTCCGCGAGATTACCAATACGATCAGGGTGGAGGGCGAACCGCGCCGATGAAGCATGGTGAACCGTGGCCCGGCATCATCGGCAGGTATGGGCAGTACTTGCCCGTCACGAGCGACATGCCGGTGGTAACCTTGTTGGAAGGCAATACGCCTCTGGTATGCGCTCGGCGATTGGCCAGACAGATTGGTTTGCGGGCTGAGCTATTCATTAAGAATGATGCCCTCAATCCAACCGGATCTTTTAAAGACCGGGGAATGACCTTGATGGTGAGTAAAGCCTTGGAAGGGCATGCTGCCGGGGTGATTTGTCCTTCACTGGGCAATGCTTCTGCTTCCGCAGCTGCCTATGCGGCCAGGGCGGGCATGAAATGTTTCGCCTTGGCGCCGGAAGAGGTGGTTATCACCGGGCAAATGGTTCAAACCCAGGTCTATGGCGCCCATGTATTCGCTGTCCGGGGCAGCTATGATGATTGCGCCGCCATTGCCCAAGAAATAGCGGCTGATAACCGTCTCATTCTGGTCAATTCCCTTAATCCTTATGCCTTGCATGGTCAAAAGACCGCTGCTTTTGAGATTTGCGATCAACTGGGACAGCCTCCCACCTATGTGGCATTGCCAGTCGGCGATGGGGGGAACATCACGGCTTTATGGCAGGGCTTTAAAGAGTACGCCAACCACAAGAACTGTGCACCGAGAATGCTTGGTTTCCAAGGGAATGGAGCCGCCCCTTTCATTGCCGGACAGGCGATCCCCAAGCCCCGGACCGTTGCTACGGCCATCCGGGTTGGTTGTCCCGCCAATTGGCAGGGGACCCTTGATGCTGTCGAGGAGTCCGGGGGGCTGTTGGAACAAGTCACCGATGATGAGATCGTAGCGGCCTACCAGCTAGTCGCCCGCCTGGAGGGCATTCTCCTTGATCTGTCGGGAGCAGCAGCTTTGGCGGGACTAGTCAAGCTGTCGCAACAGGGATTTTTCAAACCCGGAGAGAATGTCGTCTTGTTAGCCACTGGACACGGCCTCAAGGATGGATATCGCCCGGCGATAGCAGAGCCCTCCGCCGTGGTGTATGTTGAAAGCGCCGCGGAAGTCCGGAGGGTTCTTGAAAATGTACGCTAGTGAGGAAGATGATGCATGGAACGGGTCTTTGTCAGGGTTCCGGCGACAACCGCCAATCTTGGTTCTGGTTTTGACGCCATCGGGATGGCGCTAGATGTTTACAATGATTTCGAATTGGAGCTGACGAAGGATGATTCCTGGACAGCGGAAATAGCCGGTGAGGGCTGCGAGGACTTGCCCAGGGATGAGACCAACTTAGTTTTGCGAAGCGCTCGTTTCCTTTTTGACCGGGCGGGAGTTGACGTAAAAGGTCTTAGAGCGAAGATCTCCAATCGGATTCCTTTAGCCAGAGGTCTTGGGAGCAGTGCGACGGCTATTGTGGCGGGCCTAGCGGGGGCAAATGCGCTGCTCGATAGAGCTTTCAATGATGATGAGATCCTAGCTATGGCGAGTCTCTTGGAAGGGCATCCCGATAATGTGGCGCCTGCCTGCCTCGGTGGGATAGTCGTTTCCTTTGAGAACGACGGCCAGCTCTGGACCCAAAGGATTGTTCCCCCTGCCGATCTTCAAGTGGTGTTGGTTGTGCCTCGATTTCATTTGAGCACGGAGGCAGCCAGGGCTGCTCTTCCGCGACAAGTGTCATTGCAAGACGCAGTCTTCAATGTGGGGCGGGCGGCCTTTCTAGCCTCTGCCCTGGGGAAGGGGTCCTTTGACGGTTTGTCTTTTGCGATGGAAGACAGATTGCATCAGCCCTATCGAAAAAGTCTGGTGCCTGGGATGGAGGAGGTGTTCGCCGCGGCCAAGGGGGCCGGAGCCCTCGGTGTTGCCCTCAGCGGGGCTGGTCCTACGGTGATGGCGCTCAGCCGGCAAAATGACTCAAGACTAGGTGAAGCTATGGCTGCGGCCTTTGCCGCCCATGGCGTCCAAAGTGATGTCATTTGGACAAAACCCTCCTCCCAGGGGGCGTTATGTCAGTTTGAGGAGAAAGGATGACTGGATCGGATGGGAGAAAAGAAGGTGTTAGTGCAAAAGTACGGGGGAAGCTCCGTCGCCACTCCAGACAAGATCAAGTCCGTTGCCCGGCGCATCGTTGCGGCTAAGAAACAGGGCTACGATGTGGTTGTCGTAGTCTCAGCCTTGGGCGACACCACTGACGAGTTGATTAAACTGGCCCGTCAGATTACCGATCGACCACCTCGACGGGAGATGGACATGCTGCTGTCCACCGGGGAGCAAGTCTCAATCTCCTTATTGGCGATGGCCGTTGATTCTTTGGGAGAGCCGGTCATCTCCTTGACGGGCGCCCAGTGCGGCATTATTACCGATGATCAGCATACTAAGGCTCGCATCTTGGAGATCCAAGCGAACAGGATCCAAGAAGAGCTGGGCAAGGGGAAAATCGTGGTTGTCGCCGGCTTTCAGGGGATCACCAGCCTCAATGACATCACCACCCTGGGCAGAGGCGGATCTGATACCACCGCGGTAGCCTTAGCCGCAGTCCTTGAAGCCGAGGTCTGTGAGATTTACACCGATGTGGATGGTGTTTATACCGCGGATCCCCGGGTTGTGCCCGACGCCCGGAAGCTAGACCAAATATCTTACGGTGAGATGTTGGAAATGGCCCGGCTAGGGGCGGGGGTCATGCAGCCTCGAGCAGTAGAAATAGGCGCCCAATACGGCATCCCCATCCATGTGCGGGCTAGCTTCAATGATGAACCAGGCACCATGATTAGGGGGGAAGAGGCTTTGGAGAAGGAAGTGGTGGTTACTGGAGTAACCCATGATACCAACGTGGCCAAGTTCGTCGTCGTTGATGTACCTGACAAGCCGGGGGTTGCTGCGAAGATCTTTTCGGCCCTCGCTGATGACGGCATCAACGTCGATATGATCGTCCAGACGAACAAGCGGACTGGACGGACCGATATGCTGTTCACTGTGAGCAAGGATGATATGGTTTCGACGAAGGATATCATCGAGCGGCTCTGTGAGGAGCTTGGGGGCGAACGGGTGATTGTTAATACAGATGTGGCTAAGGTCTCCATTGTCGGCGCCGGCATGGTCAGCAATCCTGGAGTCGCCGCGCGGATGTTCCAGGCTTTGGCCGACGAGAAGATCAACATCCAGGTCATCAGCACTTCGGAGATCAAGGTTTCCTGTTTGATCGATGCGTCCTTAGTTGTACCGGCCGTACAGGCTATTCACAAGGCATTTGGACTACATGTGGGTTAATGCGAATCTACATAATGGCGGGAAAAGAGGAGATGGGCTACTCCATCTCCTCTTTCTTGAAGGTAGGAAAATCCTTCCTGGTAAAGAACACAAGTAGTAGCTCGCGGCTTGCGCGTCTAAACATCAGTAAAGTGAGACCGCTTGTGCGGGTTTGGGCAGTGCACTTAGTTGAACCCTGACAAGTGAGATTGAACTAGGTCTGTAGAGCCAAAAGTCTTGTCGAGGCCTACGGATAGCTCCCTTGGGGGGCTTCGCTGCCCAGAAGGATTAGAATGTTGCTACCCTGCGTTAATATTTTTCTAATGTGCGATGCTTATACTAGTGCTAGGACTGGAAGACTTCCCAACCTTAAACTCGGTTTTGTGCATTAAGTGGCAATACTGAAACGACTGTTTGATGCACCATTGACTCGAGTTTGGGGCAGCACGGGATGGATCGGCCCAAGGGAATGCGAAATTGCGCAGTCGGTGGTAATCTTAGCGCTTGATGCTTTGAGACTCTCCTGATGGAGGCAATTGATCTGTAAAGAAGGTGTAGAGGCAAGCTCTTACAGAGACAATCGGATTCGACTTCAAGGTCTATGCAGTTGGGCTACAAGGCGGCCGTCTGCTAACAGCGGACTCCGCCTATGAATTTGCGGCAGCCTTGGGGGAAGCAGACTGTTGCCAAAGTGAATGCGGCGAAGCTGTAAAGAACGATGGGCTCTTCGAGCTTAATGTAACTGACACACTTGCTTCAAGTACGACTCAGGTGGCGATCGCTGGACAGAGAGGGACCCATAGGTTATCGCCCACGTTCTTATTAACGTCTACGAGCAAGGCCCTAAGAGCGCATTTATGCGCCTATTATAGTGTGTCAACGGTCTGAGAAAATGT
>LSQX01325695.1_pt1 | contig 16416 bp, 15 predicted proteins | sample 654561 | NCBI WGS metagenome assembly LSQX01 (sample SAMN04489861, study PRJNA283612) | anaerobic digester metagenome | isolation source: 4 biogas reactors fed with cattle manure at either 37C or 55C with and... | place: Denmark: Kongens Lyngby | collected 2014 | reverse complement strand
GGTGTGCGGGGCGAATTTCGTATCATGCCGCTGACGGAGACGCCCGATATCTTTCTTCGCTTAGAGCACATTTTTTTAGAAGATGGCAGCAAGTTATCCATATTGGCTGTTAGGTTTCATAAGAACGTCCTGCTTGTAAAAGCAAAGGAAGTCGATAGTATGGACGCCGCCGAACAACTTAGAGGCCTAAAGGTTTTAGTTGAATGCGACGCTTTGCCGCCGCTTGAAGATGGTCAATATTATGTTTCCGACTTAATCGGTTTTGAGGTCAAAGACGAGAGCAACATGGTGATAGGATTTCTGAAGGAAGTCCTGTCAACCGGCAGCAACGATGTTTTCGTCATTAAGNNAGATATTACTTCCCGCGCTTAAAGTCAATGTCAATGAAATTAGTTTGCAGAATCGCGAAATTCGCGTAAAATTGCCGGAATGGGCTGAGTGAGTTGAAATTTCTCTTTATTACTTTATTTCCTGAAATTATTGAACAGGCCACGGGTTTCAGTATTCTGAAAAGAGCTCTGGAGCAAGGCCTGATTGAAGTTTCATGCATCAACCCCCGCGACTTTGCAGCCGACCGCCACAAAACGGTAGACGATGTCCCCTTTGGCGGCGGGGCGGGCATGGTATTAAAAGTTGAACCTTTTGCACAAGCAATAAATGAGGCAAAAAAGCAACTTCCGGGGGCCGACGTTATAGCATTGTGCCCGAGTGGGAAAACCCTGATACAAAGAAAAGTGCAGGAGTTAGCCTCGTCGCAGCGCGACCTGATCTTTCTCTGCGGACACTACGAAGGCTTTGATGAAAGAATCTTTGCCTGGGTCGATGAGCGTGTTTCCATAGGAGATTACATTCTCACCGGCGGAGAGCTTCCTGCTCTTGTCGTGATGGACGCCGTTTCGAGATACATCCCCGGCGTTTTGGGGAAACAGGAGAGCACACAGGAAGAGTCATTTGGCGAAAGCCTGCTTGAGTATCCCCAGTATACAAGGCCTGTCGTATACGAAGACATGGAGGTTCCCTCTGTTTTAAGGGGTGGAAATCATGCTGAAATCAGACGATGGAGAAGACGGGAAGCTTTAAAAGCGACTTATTTATACCGGCCTGATTTGCTGGCGCAGTCAGACCTTGCTCTTGATGATGGCATGCTGTTGTTGTCTGTCGTCAAGGAAAAGTCAGGTGAAAAAAATGGCTAACTTATATCTTGGCTTGGTTCACTATCCGATATATAACAAGAACATGAAGGTCATCGCCACTGCCGTGACTAATTTTGACATACACGATATTGCCAGAACTGCACGTACCTATGACGTTAAGGGATATTTTTTAATCCATCCATTAAATGAACAGGCAAAAATTATTCAAAAAATTACGGATTATTGGCAAAACGGCTACGGTCGTGTTTATAACCCCGATCGCTGCAAAGCCCTTGAAATTGCAAGCTATTGCCCAAGTATTGCAGAGGCGGCAGCAACAATAGAGCAGATTGAGAAAACAAAACCCGTAATCATTACCACTGATGCCAGAACATATGAAAATACAGTTTCCTACGGCTTTGTCCGCAACCTTTTAGCTCAAGGCGACAAGCCCGTTCTGCTTTTATTTGGGACCGGCTATGGCATCGAACAGGAAACGATGAAAAGCTTCGATTATATCCTGGAACCAATTGTGGGTGCAGGGTTCTACAACCATCTTTGCGTTCGTTCGGCAGCGGCAATAATCATGGACCGCATTGCCGGAGAGAATTGGTGGGATAAATAGTATTGCTATGCAATTATCTTTGTGATATAATACTTTCGTATGTAAGACGGACGGTCCGCTGTCAGGCAGACGCCAGGCATGAACGTCTATGATATTGAGGAGGAAAAAATGAACATTATTGAAGTTTTGGAACAAGAACAACTACGTTCTGACATCCCCGATTTTCGTGCGGGTGACACGGTCAAAGTATTTGTAAAAGTTGTGGAAGGTACCAGAGAACGTATTCAGTTGTTTGAAGGAGTAGTTATCGCACGTAGTGGCGGTGGAGTACGCGAAATGTTCACAGTTCGCAGAATGTCCTCCGGTGTTGGCGTTGAAAGAACTTTCCCGCTTCATTCACCAAGATTGGAAAAGATTGAAGTTGCCCGCCGCGGCATTGTGCGCAGAGCAAAACTGTATTATTTGCGCAAGCTTACTGGCAAGGCAGCCCGCATCAGAGAAAGACGTTAATTGTTATCTTGAAGGGACTGTTTATCAGTCCCTTTTGTTATTTTAGCGACCTATTTTACAATCGGCGAAAGGAGCATCTATATGAAGAAAAAAACCGGTAATACCTGGCAGGACATAGCAAGCGACTGGCTTTATTCGATAATTGTCGCCGTAGTGCTGGCGTTTTGCATCAGGACTTTCGTCGTAGAACCATATATGGTGTCGGGGCCTTCCATGCTTCCTACCTTGGAAAACGGCGAAAGACTTCTGGTTAATAAATTTATCTATTTTGTTGCTGATCCGCAGCGGGATGAAATTATTGTTTTCAAATACCCTATGGACGAATCCCGTGATTTTATTAAAAGAGTCATAGCTGTAGGCGGGGACACCGTTGAAATCAGGAACGGTCAGGTTTATGTTAACGGAGTGCAAAAAAAGGAAACATACACAAAAGAGAAGAATTTCAGCAATTATCGAAAGTCGGTAGTGCCAAAAGGTCATGTCTTCGTGCTTGGCGACAATCGTAACAATTCCGAAGACAGCAGATACAGCGATGTTGGCTTTGTGCCGCTGCAATTAGTCAAAGGCAAGGCAAGCCTGATTTTTTGGCCTTTTGAAAAGACAAAGACGCTGCCTTAAGGAAAGCAGGGAGGCATAGAGAATGGATTTTAAAATTCAGTGGTATCCCGGTCATATGACTAAGGCCAGACGCATGATGGAAACCCAGATAAAACTGGTTGACGTCGTTGTGGAAATGCTCGATGCCAGAATACCTCGCTCGAGCACCAACCCGATGTTGAATGAGCTGATGGGTGACAAACCAAAGGTTATCGTCTTAAACAAAATTGATATGGCGGACGAGGTAAAAACAGAAAAATGGCTTAACACGTTCAAGGCAAGCGGCCATGAAGCAGTTAAAATAGACTGCTCGTCGGGTAAAGGCGTCAAGCAATTGTTAGAGGCAGTCTCGAAAGCAGCAGCTCCGGTTATTGAAAAGTGGAGGAAAAAGGGAGTAAAGAATCGCTCGGTGCGAGTTATGATTGTCGGCGTTCCCAACGTTGGCAAATCGACGCTCATCAATCGACTGGTTGGCCGAAACAAGGTGGTAGCAGCCGATCGCCCGGGAGTAACCCGTGGCCAGCAATGGATAACGATCGCCAAAGGGTTGGAACTGCTTGACACGCCCGGCATTCTTTGGCCAAAATTTGAAGATGTGGAAATCGGGTTTTCCTTAGCTGTAACGGGTTCCGTCAAGGAGGAGGTTTTTGACCGGGAACAGGCGGTCAGATTGCTTGTAGACAAGCTGCAGGAAGAGTATCCAGGGGTCTTGTTCAAAAATTATGCACTTACAGCAAGTAATTATGACGAATCAGAAGACATTCTGCATAAAATAGCGAGGGCAAGAGGTTGCCTGAAAGCTGGCGGAGTGGCAGATATAGACAAGGTGATACAAATGGTGTTGCGGGATTTCCGAACCGGACGTATGGGGCGTTTTACACTTGATAATCCGGAAAGAAAACAAACAGGACCTTGAAGGTCCTTTTTTTATAAGGTGAATTGTGATGAAAATAGAGGAAATTAAAGGCATCCTAACTGGCAAGCCGCAAGAAGCAGATTTGGCCAAAATAGCCGCAGACGAGAGAAAAGGGGTAAAAAAACTGTTTTCCGCTTATTTGCGTAAATTAAAGCGCGAAGAAGAAGAAATTGCCAGATTTGCGAAGCTCTTATCCTATGAAAGACAGTACTGGAGTTCCGGACTTCTGCATATTGCCGGTGTTGACGAAGCAGGCAGGGGACCGCTCGCAGGCCCATTAGTCGTGGCAGCGGTCATACTGTCGCAGGACACTTTTTTAAGTGGGCTTGATGACTCGAAGAAGGTTGCCGAAGCGACAAGAAAACGTCTATACGATGAGATCTTACAGGCGGCGGTAGCCGTTACCGTCAAAGTCGTCTCGGTCAGTGAAATTGATAGGTACAACATATATCAGGCTACCAAGTCTGCTATGAAAGATGTTTTAAAGAACCTAAAAGTTGCGCCGGAAATGGCTTTGATTGACGCTATGCCTCTCGAACTTCCTGCTCTGCCGACGATTTCGATTATCCATGGTGATGCTCTCAGCGCTTCGATAGCGGCGGCCTCGATTATCGCCAAGGTTATGAGGGACGGCATCATGGAGCAGCTTTCAGATGCTTATCCCGCGTATGATTTTGCAGCAAACAAAGGTTATGGGAGTCCGAAACACTTGGAGGCGATCCGAAAGCACGGTGCCACAATATGGCATCGGCACACTTATGAACCTGTCAAGAGTTTACTGAAAGGAGGGCAGACTGCTTATAGTGAAGAGACAGGCAGTCTGATCGTATTGAAGTAAAGTTTATAGGGGATGATTATTTGAATAAGGCTGCCAGTTTGGGCAAGCAGGGAGAAGACGCCGCGGCGGACTATTTGAAATCCAAAGGCTATAAAATACTCTGTCGCAACTATCGCTGTAGAATTGGCGAAATCGACATTATTGCTTCAAAAACATCCGAATTGTTCTTCGTAGAGGTCAAAACCCGCAGGTCTTTGACCTATGGAAATCCGGCTGATGCTGTTACAAGACAGAAACAGGGAAAAATTCGCACAACGGCTTTGCAATTTCTGCAGGAGCAGGATTGTGCATTTAAAAGCATTAATTTCGACGTCATTGAAATTTTTGTCAATGGTGATAAAATGCAAATCAATCATATTCAACAATGTTTTTAGTATGATATGGGTGGCGATTTTATGTATGCAAAAACATACGGAGAAACGACGTTAGGCATTGACGGAGAGGAAATTATTGTCGAGGTTGACATTTCAAGCGGTTTGCCGGGCTTTGAAATTGTCGGTCTTCCGGACACGTCGGTAAGAGAGTCAAAAGAGCGAGTCAGGGCCGCCTTGAAAAATTCGGGGTATCGCTTTCCAACGACTCGTATTACGGTCAACTTGGCTCCTGCAGATTTTAAAAAAGATGGTTCTGGCCTTGACCTTGCAATTGCCGTCGGAATTTTGTGCGCTAGCGGCCAACTTGATGCTCAGACCGGCAGTAACAAGGTTTTTGTCGGCGAGTTGGCATTGGATGGCACAATCAGAAATGTAAGCGGTATTTTACCAATGATTATCAGAGCAAGAAACGAGGGACGAGAAGAGATTTTTATACCTTCCGGCAATGCGGGGGAAGGAGGCTTGGTCGAAGGCGTTACCGTCTACGCACCGGATACATTCTGCCGGTTGGCCAGCCATTTAAAGGGTGAAGCAAGACTTGAAAAGCTGCACAAGGGAAATATGAGCATTGGAGAAGAAAACGCCTATAATGTTGATTTTTCAGATGTGCAGGGACAGCTGGTTGCCAAAAGAGCTTTGGAGATTGCTGCTGCCGGCGGCCATAATGTGCGGATGGTTGGCGCGCCGGGGGCCGGTAAAACAATGCTTGCACGGCGTTTGCCGACTATTCTGCCGCCAATGACGGAAGAAGAAGCTCTTGAAGTAACGAAAATTTACAGTATTGCGGGGCTTCTTAATAAAAACCAGGGATTAATTCAGGAAAGGCCTTTTCGCAGCCCTCACCACACGGTATCGCACAACGCACTGATCGGCGGCGGTTCTTTGCCAAAGCCTGGAGAGGTGACTTTAAGTCACAACGGCGTTTTGTTCTTGGATGAACTTCCGGAATTTTCCCGTATGGCCCTCGAAGTTTTAAGACAACCGCTTGAAGACGGTTTCGTCACAATCAGCAGGGTGCAGGCGACATTGTCATTTCCCGCACTGTTTATACTGATTTCTGCCGAAAATCCCTGTCCTTGCGGTTTTTATGGAGAGAACGACGGTGTACACGTCTGCGGCTGTCGAATTGGAGATATTGAACGTTATCATAAAAAGATTTCTGGACCGCTTTTGGACAGGATTGACATACAAATTCATGTTCCCAAGCTCGACTATAATGACATGAACAACACTGTACCTGCTGAGTGTTCCTCATCCATACGCAAAAGAGTAACAGCGGCAAGGTCCTTGCAAACAGAAAGGCTTAAAAAGAGCGGTCTGCATTGCAATGCGGCCATGCAGCATCGGGCAATCAAGAAAATTTGTTCTTTAACACCACAGGCAGCAAATTTGCTGGAAAAAGCCTTTAAAAATTTGGGTTTGAGCGCTCGCAGCTATGACCGAATCATAAAAGTAGCTCAAACAATAGCTGACTTGGAAGGCAGCAGCTCGATAGGTACTGCACACTTAGGTGAGGCGATTGAGTTAAGAATGATTAATAAAGAGTAAAAGAGAAGCTGCACGCAAATTAAATTTGCGTGCAGCTTCTCTTTTAAGCGTCTACAGCGAGCAGTGAAACTACTTCGTACTGTTTTTCATTATCAAGTAAATAAAAAGGGAAGGAATGAAATTCAATCTGATTTAGAAATTCAGGATGGTACAAAATAGGCGGGACGTGGAGTTCGTCCCCCATATTGGTTTTCCAGGGGTTGTTTTTTACGAGGCTGTGAAAATCGTTGGAGAGGATTGTTTCTAAGAGGACAGCCGTATTTGTGACGGCTAATATAGCCGAGTTTGTTGTACCGGTATGGTCATCATATGGTTGCAGAATTTCCTTTACGGATTTCAAAGGGAAGGCTGGAAGATGGTTTTCATCAATAAAGTCACTGTGAGGAAGCTGTCTGACTGGCTGGTGCTTCTTATAAATGAAGAAATCACCGCTGATGAGCAACGAGCCGTCTCTGATGACAACGCGAAGAATCTTTTTGCTTTTTGCCCGGTACATGATGTTTTTTAACAATACATCCAAGTACTGCAACTCGTTGATGTTAAGAACATTATTCAAATTGACCACTTCCTTTCGTTTTGATTATAGCATAAAAAAACGGATTGTCCGATAAAAAAATACATTGTTTGCAAATGATTGCAAACAAGTAAAAAAGCTAACTGTTGTAAAGCAAGGCACAATCAGAAGTTTTAATGCCATAAAAATTAGCAATTAAGATCATATATGATTCTAGTCGGATTCCGTTTTACAGCGATCCGCTCTAAAAGCATGCGAATAAAAGAACGGGAACTATTCTTTCTTAAGCGCTGCAACCCTAACAAACAAGCCGAATCAGCATTGGCACGACCTACATATTATGAAGATTGCGCATTTTAGGGTATTACACGTCGTTAATCAAAAAATCAACCCCGAAATCTTTAGCAGAATATTTCGGGGTTGATTTCTATTTTCTGACGGAGAGAAGGCGCTGCCTTATTTCGTAATATTCCGGAGAATAGTAGGATTGGAGCTGAGCTTCCCGATAGTCATAGCCAAAAGAACTTTTACTTACGGTGACGATTGGCGGTGCCTGGATTCTCTTCGCTACGGCAAAACCGGTAAAGAGATTCCACCAGCGCTCAAGATCTCGGACAAATGAAGCAGAATTCGGAAAAATAGTATCAACTATTCCCTGGCGACAGCCTATAGCAGTTTCGAGCAGGCCTGCTTCATAAAGCTTTAATATTTCGTTGGGTGAAGTTTTGCGCCCATTTTCCATCATTGCCTGAAAAAGATGGTCGTGATAATCATATATAATGGGGTCTCGACCGACGCCGACCGTTTGCTCAGAAGAGAGTTCCGCGCTTGGCGCAATTGCAAAAACTTCTTCAGGTATAACCTGCTTGTTGAAAACAACTTCATTTAGGTAGCGTCCCAAATCATAAACCTGGTACTTCCACAGATCACCGATGGGAGCAAGCACGCCGGCAAGATCGCCATAGAAGGTTGCATAGCCAACGGTTAATTCTGTTTTGTTGGAGTTGCAGGAAAAGGCTCCGCCAAAGGCAGAGGCAAGTCCGGCAAGTATGCGGGTCCGGTCACGGGCCTGAATGTTTTCCCGGTTTAAGTCCGATAGTTGTGTTGAAAAGAAGGAATCCGTGGAATAATTTCGTATTATGGCAGTCTGCAGCTGTTCGTAGGTGTGTTCAACGCTATGATCAATCGGGATTATACAGTAATTGGCTCCCAGATTCTCGGCGATTTGGAGTGATAGACTTTTTGTAAGCGCAGAATTATATACGGAGGGCATATTAACCAGCAGGACATTTTCGGCGCCAAGGATATGGACAAATAAGGCTGCGGCCACAGCTGAATCTATTCCACCGGATAAACCAACTGCAATTTTTGTAATTCCGATTTGCTTGAGGAAATTAGCCGCACCATAGGAAACAGCCATAAAAAGCTCGCAATTATCCTTGTTCTGTTTAATATTTGCAGAACTTGGAATGAAAGAATTGGACGCCGCGTTGTAGTTGCACGTCAAAAGACAGTCGTCGTACGCGGGAGCTTCACAAAGAAGCGTTCCGTTGGCTTGATAAAAACTGCTGCAGCCGTCGTAGACAATAACGTTCTTGCCGTTATTTTGAGTGCCGATATTGTTGCAGTAAATTAAAGGCAGTCGCAGTTCTTTTGATTGTGCCGAAAAAATCTTGTGGCGTTTTGTATTTTTCTGCAAAGAAAAAGGTGAACATGACAAATTGCAGAGGAGGTTTGCGCCGTTTGCTGCCAAGAGTTTCGGAATATCTGTCTCGTAGTTGTCCGTCCAGCCATCTTCGCACAGCATGACGCCAATCTTAATGACATGGCCGCGGATGGTGACTGCAACAGGCTGTAGCAGCTGTGACAGGGGAAGCGCAAGCTCCATGGAAAGTTTAAGGGAACTGTGAAAGTGTCGGCTATCTTCAAATACCCGGTAGTTTGGCATGGCTGTCTTGAGCAGGAAATTATAAGGGCCAGCTGTTGAAAGAAGCTCTTTATTATGAGCCACAAAGGCCGCGTTGTATTTGCGGCATCCGCCATCTTCATTAATTTTACCGCGGTCAAGTCCGATATTGCCAAAAATGACACATATTCCGGCTGTTGCTTCAACAAGCTTTTGCCCGTATTTTTCACAATCATCAAGAAATGACTGACGTTCCCACAAATCGCCCAAAAAGTAACCCGGCAGGGCTAACTCAGGGAACAGTAGGATATCCACATTGGTCTGTCTTGCGGTTTCAATTGCTGAGAGCATACGAGAAAAGTTAAGGTCTGGCCTTCCAGGAATCACTTCGATTTGCGCACATGCAAACCTGACGTTTGTCATTGCTACACCTCATTTTATATTGGCTGATGTTTTGGTGACTTTAAATCTAAAGATTGAAATGATATGATATGATATAAATTATATCAAAACAGACCGGCAATTTCCATTTAATACTTTAAAATAGGCAGTGGAGGATTATGAAGAATAGGAAAACAAATGCCTCTCGTATCTTAGACTCATTGGACATACCATATGAGTTGCTCAAATATGAGTTTGACGAAAAACAACTTGATGCAGTGCATGTTGCGGAAACAATAGGAAGACCGCCTGCACAGGTTTTTAAAACGTTGTGCTTGCGCGGTGACAAGACAGGTGTGATTTTTGCCTGCATACCAGGTGACGGAGAACTCGACTTGAAGAAAGTCGCAAAAATAAGTATGAATAAAAAAGTGGAAATAGTGCCTTTAAAAGAGGTGTTGCCACTGACCGGGTATATTCGCGGCGGAGTTTCCCCACTTGGTGCAAAAAAAGAGTTTCCCGTTATTCTTGACGAGTCCGCCTTTTGCTGGGAAGAGATATTATTGAGTGCGGGACAAAGGGGAACGCAGTTGCTGCTTTCTCCCGAAAATCTGAGACGTGCGGTTAAGGCAAAAATTGCACGGATAGCAATCCGTTAAATTCGCCGATTATTGCAGAGTTGAAACCTATATGCTATTATAGAAATGCTATTAACATGGAAGAGAAAGTAGGTATGCTGGCAATGTTATATACAAGCACTCGCGGTAAAACGGAGAAGGTCTGTTCTGCTCACGCTATTACCAGAGGGTTGGCCGATGACGGCGGACTTTTCGTACCTCAAAAACTTACGACCTTGACGTTGTCAGAAATTATAGCGATGAGCGACATGCCGTACGCCGAACGTGCGGCGAAAATATTATCGCTTTTCCTGACAGATTATACAATGGATGAACTGCAGCAATGTACTCACGCAGTGTATTGCGGGGACAAATTTCAAGATAATACAGCACCGCTGAAGCAGGTGAATGATAAAACAGGAGTGCTCGAGCTCTGGCACGGGCCGACATCGGCCTTCAAAGATGTCGCCCTGCAGCTCTTGCCGCACCTTTTGCTGAAGGCTCTCGAAAAAACCGGAGAACAGCATAACATAGTGATTCTTGTAGCTACTTCCGGTGATACGGGAAAGGCAGCGCTCGAAGGTTTTGCCGGCGTCAAGGGAACGCGCGTCATTGTTTTCTATCCGGATGAAGGAGTCAGTGAGATTCAAAAAAGACAAATGATTACGCAGGTCGGAGACAACGTAAGCGTGATCGCCGTCAAAGGGAACTTTGACGATGCGCAGTCGGGAGTAAAGGAAATACTTGCGGACCGGGAACTTGTCGAGAAACTTGAGGAAAAAGGTTTTTCCTTCTCTTCGGCCAACTCAATCAACTGGGGCCGCTTAATACCCCAGGTTGTTTACTATTTCAGCGCTTACGCCGATGCGGTCAAGGCTGGCTGCATTAATCCCGGAGATGAAATAAACTTCTCGGTACCGACCGGAAACTTTGGGGATATTTTGGCCGGTTATTATGCCAAGTGCATGGGGCTTCCCGTACATAAGCTCATCTGTGCTTCAAACACCAATAATGTTTTATCCGTTTTTCTCAATACCGGCAAGTATGACAGACGTCGAGATTTTTACAAGACAATATCGCCTTCGATGGATATCCTGATTTCAAGCAATCTTGAAAGGCTTTTATACCAGATCACAGACGAGGACGCGGCCAAGGTTGCCGCCTGGATGAAAGAGCTTAGGGATGAAGGGTTTTATGACGTCGGCAGCAAGCTGCTCGGGAAAATACAAAAAGCATTTTTTGGCACATGGGTTGATGAGTTCGAAACAAAAGAAACAATATGTAAGGTTTTTCGTGATAAAAACTACCTGCTTGACCCTCATACAGCGGTTGCCTGGAGAGCTTGCGAAAAATACAGGCTTGTTTCATCCGATGAAAGATATTGCGTAGTTTTATCAACGGCAAGTCCTTTTAAGTTTTACGGTTCGGTTCTTGAAGCAATCAAGCCGGAACTTTACCGTCAGGAAATGGACCCTTTCGAAGCTCTTGAATTGTTGGCAGGTCTCAGTTCGACAACCATACCGCAACAGCTGCGTGAACTTAAGGAAGCTCCGGTCCGGCATAAGCTTAAGATTGAAAAACAGGCAATGAAGGATTCTGTTGCAAAAACTCTAAAAATTTAAATGTAAGAACATAAAAAAACAGACTGGCCACAACATTTTGGTGGCCAGTCTGTTTTTACAGTAAAGATTCAAGCTCTGANNGCCTTTAGCGGTTCCGGCGAGTTCAGGTCAACACCGGCAGAACGCAAAAGGTTCAAAGAATAGTCTGAACCGCCGGAAGATAGGAACCGCAGGTAATTTTCACGCGCCCCAGGGCTTTCTTGGAGGATTGATTCGGCGAAGCATGTTGCCGCTGCATAGCCCGTCGCGTATTTGTAAACGTAAAAGGGACGGTAAAAATGAGGAATCCGTGACCATTCCGCAGCTAATTCCTCGTCAAGAGCGAAATCAACTCCGTAATATTTTCGATTAAGATCAAGCCAGAGGTTTTCAAGATTTTGAGCTGTCAAAGTTCTGCCTTCGTTAATTTCACCATGAATAAAAGCTTCAAACTCAGAAAATTGTACTTGACGAAATACTGTCGTCCTGACAGCCTCCAAAAATTGACAAAGCAAAAAAATTCTCTGCGTTCCTTCCGACTGTTTCAGCATATGTTCCAAAAGAAAAATTTCGTTGGTGGTGGAGGCTACCTCGGCGCAAAAAATTGTATAGTCGGAATTTACATATGTTTGTTGGTTTGAGCTGAGATAACTGTGCAAAGCGTGTCCCATTTCGTGAGCTATGGTTGAAACGCTGTTATACCCTGGCTGATAGTTCAGCAAAACGAAGGGATGGACTCCATAAAGCCCCCATGAATAAGCACCGGATTGTTTGCCGCGGTTTTCATAAACATCCAGCCAACGTGAAGCAAATGCCTTTTCAAGAATTGCTCCATAGTCTTCTCCCAGAGGCTTGAGACAATCCTTTATGATGCTGCAGGCTTCAGGGAAGGAGTACGCAAAAGCTTCGGCATCTGTTGTTGCAAGCGGGGCATAAATGTCATAAGGATGCAGCTTGGATAAATTTAAAGCTTTCTTTTTTAAACTGATGTAATTGTGCAAGGGTTTCAAATTGTCATTTACACATGATAATAAATTTTCAAATACCGAGGCGGGTATATTGTCCTCTGCCAGACTTGCCGTCAAGGTGTCTTTGAAGTTGCGGGTCTGCGCGTAAAAAGCAGCTGTTCTACAGTTACCTGCCAGGGATGAGGCAAATGTATTACGAAAAGACTTGTATGTATCCATAAGATTTTTGAAGGTATTTTTACGCAATACACGGTCTTTGGAAGTCATATTTAATAAATAACTGCCTTCGCTGACCAAAACAGAGCTGCCTTCAGCATCGAGGGCGGGAGGAAAGGACATGTCCGCACCTGTAAGCACTCTGAAGATGTTCTCGGCTGAAGCTGTGGCCAGCCTGCTTTTGGCGAGGAGTTCTTCCTCATTTTTGCTTAAAACATGCAAAGACATACGAAGCAAGTTATCAAGGTAGTGCGCATACTCTTTAAAGCCGTCATCTTGTGCCGTAAATTCTTTTAACAAGTGGGTCGGCAAGCCGAGAATTTCAGGTTCGACAAAGGCAACGGCGTTGTTACACTCAGCAACGAGCGCCTCTGCCTGCCCAACTAATGCCTGATAGGCCTGGTTCCCGGTGTCGGTGTCTCGAGAGAGACGTGCATAAGCATAAATTCTTTCCGCAGCAAGCGCTAAACTATCCCTTGCCGCTAAACAGGCACGCAGGTTTTCAGCTGAATTCAGCGTATTCCTAAAAGCCGAAAAAGACATGACGTCATCTTTAAGCCTTGAACAGGCACGGGACCAGGAAGCATCGTTGGGAAAAATGTCCTGAACCTGCCACTGAAACAAAGCCGGTACCTCTTTGCGCTCTATATTCGAGCCATATTTTAATATAACCTCGTTTGACATTATCTAAACACTCCTTGCAAAAATTTTGTCTGAATACTATTATTATAGCACAGCAAACTTCTGGGTTTTCGACCCAGTTATGTACCCGGCAGAAAGGTTGTAAAATGAAGACTGTCTTAATAGCTCTTAACAGCAAGTATATTCATACGGCTCTCGGCATTCGCTCCATTAGCGTCTATTGCAGGGAAAAAGGATTTGAAGTTGACTTTGCGGAAAAAACTATACAAACGCCAATCTTGAAGGTTTTATCTGACGTTATGGAAGAAGAGCCTGATGTTGTTGGAATTGACGTGCATATCTGGAACAAAGACTATGCATTTTCTCTGGCGAACCTGATACGCAAGGTAAGACCACAAACAATAGTCGTTTTAGGCGGCCCCGAGGTTTCTTTTTCTGCAAATGAAGCTTTTTGTGAATGCGGCGCAGCGGATTACATCGTAGAGGGGGAAGGTGAGGAAGCCTTCGCTTCATTCCTTGCCGGGTTCACGATAACTGAAGACGAATGTGTGAAGCATGTAGCTCGACGCTCAAAGCAAGCTTCGGAAGGAAGAAATTTAAAGCCTGCAATAGTAAACGACATTTCCTGTCTGCCTTTTCCATATCCTGATCTTGACCGCGTAAAAGAGGAACAAAAGATAGTTTACTACGAATGTACGAGAGGCTGCCCCTTCAATTGTTCCTACTGCCTGTCGGGAATTGGGCACATTGTTAGAAAAAAACCTTTGGCGAAGGTTTTTGCAGAATTATCGCTTCTTATTGAAGCAGGAATTCCTTTGGTAAAGTTTGTTGATCGAACTTATAACCTTGACGAAGCGTATTTTCTGCCAATTATGGAATTCTTGGCTGAAAGAGGGAAAAATTCTGTTTTTCATTTTGAAATCAAAGCCGATTTATTGTCTCCTGCAGTCCTTGAGTTTTTAAAAACAGTTCCAAAGGGCAGATTCCAGTTTGAGATTGGCGTGCAAACGACAAACCAAGCTACGTGCGAGGCAATAGGAAGGCACGACGATTGGAGACTTCTGGAGAAAAATGTTCATGCGTTGTTGTCCTTTGGCAACATAAACCTTCATTTGGACTTGATTGCGGGTTTGCCCTACGAAGGGCTGGATAGTTTTAAGAAATCCTTTAACGATGTTTACAGCTTAAATCCACACATGCTCCAGCTGGGGTTTTTAAAGGTTTTGAATGGTTCGAGAATATATGGCCAAAGAGACGATTATGGCATTGTACATATGGATGAGCCTCCGTATGAGGTATTGTACACGAAAAATATGAGTTATAAGGAAATCTTCTTCTTGAAAAAACTTGAGGATTTGTTTGACCATACCTACAACAGCGGTAAATTCAAGCATGCCCTTGCCTGCCTGGTTCGCCTTGTCGGGCGCGGCAGCGCCTTTCTTTTCTACGAACACCTCACTTGTTGGTGGCATTCACGGGGACTGTTTGCTCGTGACCATAACCAACGGAATATTTACCTATATCTCAAGGAGTATGCAGCAGAAAACCTCTCCGCTGAGTTTGAAGAAGTGGTTGAGGCTTTGCGTTTCGATATTTTTCTTTACAATCCCGGCTGGCGGCCTGAAAGCTTTGAGTGGCACGCAGACGCATTCAAGGCTTTGCTGCTTGACTTTTGGAGGAATGACGAGCTTGTGAGAAAATACGTGCCCGAATACAACTTTGCTACATGGCGCAAGATTCGTAAATATTATTCAATAGAAAGATTTAGCCGTCACCCCGTTACGGGCGTCGCTTATGAATTTTTGGCGTTGACAAACTATGCGGAGGACGAGCCTTCTTACATTGAATTAGAAAAAGAGGATTTCTATGCAAATAAGGTATAACAATTATTCTGACTTTCTTAAACAGAGATACGGTATCAAGGTTTACAAGCTTCCGATCGCCATACCGGTAACTTGCCCGAATCGCGATGGTATCTGCGGAAGGGCCGGCTGCACGTTCTGCGGCGACATTGGCGCCGGCTATCAGCATATTTCGGCTGAAATTGGCGTAAAAGAACAGCTGGACATGCATCGCGGCCATATTATGGACAAATATAAAGCGCAAAAATTTATTGCTTACTTTCAAAATAATACAAATACGTATCTTGAACTTGAAAGCTTGATGACGTATGTGCGTGAGGCCTGCGAGAAGGATGTTGTGAGGATTGCCCTGGCTACAAGACCTGACTGCGTCAGTGATGAATACCTGATGCGCCTGGCGGAATTAAAACTGGAAACCGGGGTTGACATAAGCATAGAGCTGGGGTTGCAGACGGCCAACTACCATGCCTTACAATGCATCAACAGGGGGCATTCGCTTGCAGAATACCTTGATGCTATGCAGCGTATCAACAGGGTGGGCTTGGAAAGTTGTACGCATGTCATTTTGAATTTGCCGGGGAGCGACAGGTTGGATGTAATAGAAACAGCTAAGATTCTATCCGTTATGAAGACAACCGAGGCAAAGCTGCATGCGCTATACATTATAAAAGATACTCCTATGGCAAAGGACTATCTTGCCGGTCAAATCAATTTGATAAGTTTGGAAGAGTACATCGAAAGGGTAGTGCTTTTTCTCGAGTATCTGGATAAAGGAATTGTTTTGCAAAGGCTTATCGGCCGGGCGCCAGAAAGCCATACCGAATTTAGCAACTGGGGGCGTAAATGGTGGGAAATAAAGGCAAGAATTGAAGATGTTCTTGCCGAAAGAGGCACATATCAAGGCCGCCTTTGTGATTATATCGACGGGAAAGCTCTAAATAAATTCAAATAAACACTGATACAAAGCCTTTTTTCTTGACAACGTTGCCTGGCGTTCAATGATAAAACAGTCAAAAACATTGCAAATAGGGCTTGCATGAAGTAGTGCTTCGTGCTAATATATAAGAGCACCCTCGAGAGAGACAGGTCGCCAGGGAAAAAGTAAAAAGTATTTCTGAAATAAGTGTTGACACTGGTATCTTGAAGTGGTAATATGTACAAGTCGCCGTTACGACGGCAACGCAGGAACCTTGAAAACTGAACAAAACCAAAAACGAATGTGCGGGTC
>LSQX01343893.1_pt1 | contig 16419 bp, 11 predicted proteins | sample 654561 | NCBI WGS metagenome assembly LSQX01 (sample SAMN04489861, study PRJNA283612) | anaerobic digester metagenome | isolation source: 4 biogas reactors fed with cattle manure at either 37C or 55C with and... | place: Denmark: Kongens Lyngby | collected 2014 | reverse complement strand
GTTTTACCCAACCCGCCAGGTCTACGAGAAGGTCTTGGCCCTGGCAAGCGATGCGGGAGTTTCGGTAGAACCTGTGGTTCATCTGGGGGAAGATGGGGTCCCGCCGAGGTTTAGAGGGACTTTTGACCTTGCCCGGCTTGAGATGGCAGCCCGGCTTTCGGGGGGCACTCCCGGGAGGGCCGAGGCACACCCCTTATCCACTGCGCCGGGTGAACCCGAAGTGACCGGTAGAGGAACTTGTGAAGAATCGCCGGACCGCCCCGGAGTGGTCCTTGTCTCGGCAACCAACCCCATGGCGGAGGTGGAGTTTGTTGCCAGGGAGATCGTAAAGCTCGTGAGGGACGAAGGGCTTCGCTACCGGGATATCACCGTAGAGGCCCGGGATCTCTCGGGCTATGCGGACCTTATTGAGCTCGTGTTCGCCGATCATGGAATACCCTTTTTCCTGGACCGGAAGCGGTCTCTCACACACCATCCCTTGTCCGAATTGCTCAGGTCTTCTTTAGAGGTAGTGACCGGCTCGTTTCCCTCAGACAGCGTTTTCCGCTACCTGAAGACCGACCTCGTGCCCGTTCCGCGAGAAGTCGTGGACAGGCTCGAGAACTACGTGCTCGCCCACGGGATCCAAGGCGAGAGGTGGATTGCGAAGGAACCTTGGCGATACGCCAGGAAGTCGATGGTTGGCGAAGAGGAGGTAGTTACGGAAAGCGATGATGCCCGATTCGCCGATTCCGCCAGGCGACAAGCCGTCGTGCACCTCGAGAGGTTCTACCGGAGGCTAAAGGGGAGGAGGACAAGCCTCACTGCGAGAGAGATCTCGAGGGCCGTCTACGACCTTCTAACCGACCTCGATGTGCCGGCTACGCTCGAGCGCTGGCAGGCCCTCGCCGAAGAGTCCGGTGATCTGGCAGAAGCGCAGGACCACGCAGGCGTTTGGGACAAGGTCATGGAGATCCTGGAGCAAGCCGAAGAGATCCTTGGCGAGCGCGAGGTAGACCTCAAGACCTACGCGGTCCTCGTTGACGCCGGGCTGGAAGACATCCGCCTGGGGGTCATTCCTCCCTCGCTGGACCAAGTCCTCATAGGGGCCATCGATAGGTCCAGGCAGCCTGAATGCAAGGTCACTTTCTTGATCGGTGCGCTCTCGGGGGTTTTCCCCAGGAGGCAGGCTGAAGACAGCGTATTTACCGACGAGGAGCGGGCCTACCTTTCAGAAAAAGGCATAGAGCTGGAACCCGATTCAATCACCCGGCAGCTTAACGAGCAGTACCTGGTCTACATNNGGCCCAGACACCTTCCCACGTTTTGGGGATGGTGAAGCGGGTGTTCTCGGGTCTCGGCGAAGTCACTGCGGCCATGGAACCGCCGGGAAGGTGGCCGGACGATCTGGATTATGTCGTCCCTGCCCGTGCCCGCGGGATTGCCGCCAGGAGGCTTTCGCTCCTTCGCCAAGGCCTGAGGGCCGGAGATGCTTGGGCCGAAGTCTACCGCTGGCTTATAGAGCCCGAGCGGATAGATGTTTCCAGGGTGGTTCTGGGGTCCCTTTCCTTCACCAATAAGCTCCGTCCGCTGGACGGGTCTCTCGTCCGAAGGCTCTACGGCAGCGCGCCCGAGACCAGTGTGTCAAGGCTGGAGCGGTTTAGCGCCTGTCCCTTCTACCACTTTGCATCCGACGGTCTCGGGCTCAGAGAGAGGGATATCTACCGGCTTGAGCCGGCCGATGCAGGCACCTTCCTCCACAATGCGATGAAAGAGTTTGTCGAGAGGCTGAGCTCTTTGGGTGCCGACTGGAAGGACCTAACGGAGGCCGACATAACTTCGCTGGCTAACTCGGTCGTGGACAAGCTGGTCCCTGAAGTTAGGGACGAGCTGTTCATGAGTTCGGCCAGATACCGGTATGTAGCGGACGCCCTCAGGCGGATAGTTGACCGTGCCGCCCTGGTTACGGCGGAACACATGCGTCGGGGCGGGTTTAGGCCCGTGTGCACCGAGGTCAGGTTCGGGATGGGAGAGGGACTTCCGCCTTACAGGATAAAGGTGAGCCCGAGGGAGGAAGTCGTCCTGAGAGGGCAGATCGACAGGGTAGACGTGGGCTTTACCGGGATGAGGCCGTACATAAGGATTGTAGACTATAAGTCCTCGACCAGGTCTCTGGACCTCGTTGATGTTTGGAGCGGGCTCTCGCTCCAGCTCCTTGTATACCTCATAGTGGCGCTCGAGAACTGGCCTCTCATCGCCCGCATGGGAGGAGTGGCGGGAACGGCCTTGCCGGGTCCCGGCGCTCCCCTAACCCGTAAGGGGCCGCTTCCGGCAGGAGCTCTGTATTTCACCCTTCGCGACCCCATGATACCGGAAAAGGGCCCCGTTCCTCCGGATGTGTCTGCAAGGAACATCACCAAGGCCCTCCGCATGACGGGCCTTCTCATAGATGATCTCGACGTCTTGAGGGTGATGGACTGTGATAGCCGGTCCCATTCGGACATCATCCCGGTGACCTTCACCTCCAAGGGGGTGGGCGGCCGGTCTTCCGTTGCCCGCCTTGAGGATTTCGAGGCGCTCCTAGGGTATGTCCGCCGCAAGGTGAAAGAGATGTGCGACCGCATATTCTCGGGCGACATAGAGATAGCGCCGTACAGGCGCGGCGAGAAGAGGGCCTGTACCTTCTGCCCCTACGGCCCGCTATGCTCGTTCGACATCCTGTTGCCCGGCAACAGGTACCGTGTTATAGCGCCTCCGCCGGGAGGCATCTGGGAGGAGATCCGGGGAGGAGGAGACGCCCGTGGCTGATACGCTCTGGACCAAAGAGCAGGAGCTGGCAATAACCCTTGCGGGGAACAACATGCTCGTCTCGGCTGCGGCGGGGGCGGGCAAGACTTCGGTGTTGGTCGAGCGGGTCATCCGCAAGGTGCTTTCTCCCAAGGACCCTCTGGACTTGGGGAGGCTCCTCGTTGTCACGTTTACCGAGAAAGCGGCGTCCGAGATGAAGGAGAGGATACGGTCTTCCCTTGAGGAGGCCTGGCGGAAGTCACCCGGCGATCCCCGCATTGGACGCCAGCTGGCGCTCCTCGACCGGGCCCAGATCTCCACGATCCATGCTTTCTGCTTGCGCATACTGCGAAGGTACTACTTCAGAGTGAACCTTGACCCGTCGTTTCGGGTCCTCGATGCCAACGAAGCCGAGCTCATAAGGATGGAGGCTGTGGAGGAGCTCTTCGAAGACCTCTATGACGAGCCTTCTCCTTACGGAGACGCCTTCCGTTCGCTGGTGGAGCGCTTTGGGGGTAGAGCCGTAGATGAAGGTTTCCAGTCTACGGTGTTGAGGCTACATGAGTTCGTAAGGGCCCAACCTTCCATGACAGACTTTTTCCGGCTGGTCAAGGAGCGGGCCTCGGGCGAGGACCTTGTGTGGCTCACGTGCCTCGCATCTCGGGCGCTAAGGGACCTAAAGCGGGCAAAGGCCCTTGTGGAAGAAGCCATGAGCCTGTGTAAAGCCCCCGGCGGGCCACAGGCTTACCTCAAAGCCCTGGAAGACGACATGGTCTTGTTTTCGGAAGCCGAAGCGCTGGTTCAAGGGTTACGCCGGGAGGCTCAGGAGGCGGTAGATAGCGCGAGCGGCCTCACGGACGTACTTCGCGAGGTAGCAGGCGCCGTGGCTTCCCGCCTTTCTTCTGCGTCGTTTACCAGGCTTGCTCCCGCCAGGGACTGCGATCCCGACCTTAAGAGCAGGGCTTCTGCTTTTCGAAATCTCGCAAAGAGGGCCTTCGGCAGGGTGGGAGATTACGCTTTTACCCGGCCTTTGGACGAAGTTGTCTCTGAGATGACGGCCCTCGGGCCGCTCATATCCGGTCTCTTGGACGTCGTAGAGGACCTGGACAGGCGCTACACCGCCAAGAAGCGGGATAAGGGCGGGGTCGACTTCGCAGACCTCGAGCGATACTGTCTGGAGATCCTGGAGATGGACGGTGGAAGAATCGCCGAAGATGTGAGGAAGGAATTCGACTGGATCCTGATAGACGAGTACCAAGACACAAACCCCCTCCAGGAGCGGATCCTTACACAGGTCGCGAGGAAGGAGTCGGGATCCGGCAACGTTTTCATGGTCGGCGACCTCAAGCAGAGCATTTACCGCTTCAGGTTGGCCGAACCCGGTCTGTTCCTGGAGAAGCTTAGGTCCTACGTCCCGCCCGGTAGAGCCGTGACCGAGAACCCTCCCGGCATCCGCATAGACCTGACCCACAACTTCCGCAGCAGGGTAGAGGTGCTCAATGCCGTGAACGCCATCTTCGCCGACATCATGAGGGAAGAAGTGGCCGATATCGACTACCGGGAGGGGCACGAACTGAGGCCCGGCGCGTCCTACCCGCCGTCCCGGGGTGAGTACAGTGTAGAGCTCCACCTTGTTGAAAGGCTGGCCGCGACTTCCAAGGAAGGGAAAGGCGGCGCGTCTTCCGGGCGGACATCTTCACCGGGAGGAGGTCGGGACCCTGCAGCTTCAGAGGGTGGAGGACCTGAGCACTCAGGAGATCAGGCGCCATCTGAGTCGCCCGACCCGGCGCAGGCGGCGGGCGACCTTGAAGAATATGAGGCATTGGAGAAGGAAGCATTGGTGGCCGCGTGGCGCATCAAGAGCATGGTCGATCCCCGCGATCCGCTTCTAATCTGGGACCACAAGGCCAAGACCATGCGCCCTTGCTCCTACCGGGACATCGCCATCCTCATGCGGTCTACTAAGGAAAGGGCCAACGCCGTGGCGGAGGTCATGTCCAGATGCGACATCCCCTGCTACGCCGAGGCCGCGACCGGGTATTTCCAGGCCCGGGAAGTCGAGATCGCCCTGTCGCTCCTTTCGGTGATCGACAACCCGCTGCAGGATATACCGCTTGCAGCCGTCCTGCGCTCGCCCATCGTGAGATTAGAGCCCGGCGATCCCGCCTTCATAAGGGCAACCGTCAAAAAGGGGCCTTTCTACGACGCGGTGCTTTCGTACTCTCGCTCCGAAGGCGCCGAACCGCGCCTTAGGGATATCCTTACGGGCTTCCTCGAGGACTTGGACCGGTGGCGGACTCAAGCCAGGAGGCGCCCCCTTGCGGAAGTATTGTGGAACATACTGAGGGAGACGGGGTACCACGACTATGTGGGCGGCCTCCCGGGCGGAGGGCAAAGGCAGGCCAACCTCAGGGCCCTTTGCGACCGGGCCCGCCAGTTTGACTCCTTCGGGCGCCACGGGCTACAGCGCTTCCTGAGGTTTATCGAGCGCCTCCGCGAGTCGGAGGGAGACCTCGGGACCGCGCGCGCCTTGGGAGAGCATGAGGATGTTGTCCGCCTTATGTCCGTCCACAAGGCCAAGGGGCTCGAGTTCCCCGTGGTTATCGTCATGGACCTCGGGAAGGGGTTCAACAAGGACGACTTGCGTAAAGACATCCTGTTTCACAGGGAGCTCGGGTTGGGAGCCTTCTATGTAGATCTGGAGAACAGAGTGAAGTACCCCACCGCCCTCCACCAGGCTATCGCGGCAAGGATTGACCGGGAGAACACGGCCGAAGAAATGCGGGTCTTGTACGTGGCGCTCACGAGGGCCAAGGAAAAACTGGTCATGGTCGGTTCGGTGAGGGGTGTTGAGGCTGCGCTGCAGCGCTGGCAGCGAAGCGACCCTGAAGGCGCAGGGACTTATCTCGATTGGATCTGCCCGGTAGCGCTCTCCGGGGCCCGAAAAGACCTCTTTAGGGTGAAACTGTGGGGTACCCCGGACGGTGAGCCGGTACCGCCTCCGTCGTACGGCGTTTCTCAGCCGACGGACCTCCGCCTGAGCGACGTGAAGGGCCTTGTGCCTCCGCCTCCGGCAGATCCGGAGGTGATGAGGGAAGTGAGGAGGAGGCTGGAGTGGCGTTATCCCTTTGAACTCCTTACGACCGTGCGGGCTAAGATGTCGGTGGGCGAACTTAAGAGGCGCCTTGACGGCGACGATGAGGAGTTCCCTCGCTTCCTTCCCAGGCCGACCAGGCGAATGGGAATGGACGAGGCCAGGGCTTACTCCAGGGCGGTGGAACGCGGTATAGCGGTCCACGCGCTCCTCTCGCGCATAAGGCTGGAACTCACACACAGTCCCGAGGCCGTGGCGTCTGAGAACCGGAGGTTGGTGGAGGCCGGCTTCCTAAAGCCGCCGGGTGTGGATCCCGAGGATATCGCACGTGTGGCCGGGTTTTTCGCTTCGCCCGCAGGTATAGCAGTACGCGAAACCCAAGGACGTGTCCTCCGTGAGCTACCCTTTACCGTCAGGCTGCCCGCCCGCGTCTTCGCGGAGGCGTGCGATTCTCCCGAGGACTTCGTGATCGCTCAAGGCGTGATCGACATGCTGCTTGACGAGCCGGACGGGCTCGCCATACTCGATTTCAAGACCGACGACATTCCCGCCGGGAGGGTGAGGGAGAGGACCCTCGCCCACACGTCTCAGGTCGCTCTCTATGCCCTGGCCGCAGAGAGCATACTCGGAAAACCCGTGAAGAAGGCGTCTATCTTTTTCCTGGGGCCGCAGCGAGAAGAAGAGGTCGATTGGCGGTCATATCTAAGGTCACGGGGACTTGCCTAGCTCCTTAGCAGTCCGGCGCTCGAGTGAGCAGGAGTGACATCCCGTTGTCCAGCGTGATGTGAAGGCGAGTTCCCTCTTGAGGGCCTTCAGGCTGGATGTGGGATATCTGTTCTTCGTCAAGGTAGAGGCTGCTTCCGAAAGGCCCGGCCAGCGCGAAACTCGAGTAGGGGCTACCGGGTCCGAGAGGCGAAGGCGGCGAGACCTTCGCCACCATGAAACTGGCCTCTGCACCTTGTCCCAGGTTTATCCTGAGCATTGCAGGTCCTTGTTGGATGAACGTAGCGATGGCTATGTAGCTCTCAGCCAATGACGCGAGCCTCCCCGGTCCTAGGGTCCGATACCGCCGGAATAGTATGCGCGGTTTTGCCCCGGTTGCCTTACCCGCGGTTTGTCCGTACCATATTATTGGGCTTTAGCCCGAAAAACCTAACCCGAAAAACTGCATTTCTCGGAGGTGAAGGCCGTTGCCTGCCAACTTAGGACCCCTCTACCACGTGGCCGAAGAACGTTACCGGCAGGCCGTCACCGATGAGGAGAAGTTGGCCGCCCTGGAAGAGATGATGGCCACCATCCCCAAGCACAAGGGGACCGAGAAGATGCAGGCGGACATAAAACGCCGCATTGCCAGGCTCAAGGAGAGCATGAAGTCGGGCGCCAAGGGCCCCAAGCGCAGGGATTTCTACCGCATAGAAAAGGAAGGCGCGGGCCAGATAGTCCTGGTTGGTCCCCCCAATTCGGGCAAGTCCTCAATGCTTAAGACAATGACCCGGGCCGTGCCGGAGGTCGCGGATTACCCGTTCACGACCCGCCTGCCTCTTCCGGGCATGGCTCCTTGGGAGAATGTGCAGGTACAGCTGGTCGACATGCCCCCGATCGCGCCGGAGACCTCCCAGTCCTGGGTATGGGCGATCCTCAGGATGTCCGACGGGCTCCTGGTTGTGCTCGATGCGGGCGATGACGATGTCCTTGACCAAACCGAGGACCTCTTTAACCTCATGGAAGAGAACAATGTCTTCATAAAGAACGAGGGCGAGAGGAACTTCAAAGAGAAGAAAGCCATCTGCGCGGCAAACAAGTGTGACATGCCGGGGTCGACTGAAAGGATCGAACTCCTCAAAGAGATCATCGGAGACAAAATGGAGATTGTGCCTTGTTCTACTCAAACAGGCGAAGGGCTCGATCTCCTCCTATCCAAAGTGTTTTTCGACGTTTTGGGGAAAATCCGTGTCTACACTAGGCCTCCCGGAAAGAAGCCCGATTTCTCGCAGCCGTTCATACTCCCGAGGGGCACCACCGTCATTGACGCCGCCCGAGAAGTCCACAAAGAGATCGCCGAGTCTCTGAAATACGCCCGCGTATGGGGTGAGAGCGTATTTGAGGGCCAGATGGTACCGCGTGACCACGTATTGAGCGATGGTGACGTGATTGCGTTCTACACGTAACGCCATGCAACCAAGAGAACTTGTGCTTAGGATATTGCGTCTCCACCTTATTCCGGCTCCAAGGGTGATAGCGCCCGGGCCGGCCACAGAGTTCCCCGTCATGTATGTGGACTCGAACGGTGCCGGGCGGGTTGTACATAGCCTGGATGAGGCCAGGGCCTTGTCAAGTGCCGTGGCAGGTTGCACGAGAGATGAGGGCGCACGAGATTTCTTCTGCGAGGTCCTTCCCATAAGACACTCGGCCCGGGTTAGAGTATCGGGCCTTTCCGGCGAGTGGCACGGCCCGAGCGACAATGCGTCCGAGCGTGAGCGTTCGAAAGCAGTTCTTCTTGGGGTGCGGGTGACCTACGCGCTGGGCCTCAACCATTCTCTGGTCACCATCGGTTTCGGACCGGGCGGGCCGTGGGTGGTCCACGTAGAACCCGAAGGCCCAGGAGGCGTCTGGGGCCTCGACGACGTGAGAGGGCCAAACTCTCCCATCAAGTTTCTGGGCGCCAAAGCCGAGTACATAGCCGTGGATCCCAGAAGCGGCACGAGTCTTAACCGGTTCTTTGAAGTCCTCCTGACCACCAAAGGCGAACTCGTCCCCCCCTCCTCCGGCGAAGCCTCACAGGGGAGCGATGGGAGCACTCCGCCTGCAAGCTACATGTGGCTGTCGTCGCCTTTGCCGCGCCGGGGGATGCCCCTTTCCACGAAGTTCATGTTTCAAGGAGAGCCTACTTCCTCGTTTCTCCGGGCTCTCGACAGGTCTGTGGCCGTACTGGGGATGCTGTCCTCAAGGCCCGGCCAGGCCCGGGAGCGTCACGGGTTGGGAGAGGGGCTCTTGGGGTCCTACAGGTATACCGGCAGGGGTTTCTTCGAATACACGACCGTACCCAGCCTCCTCGGGAGCCCGCGGGCCATGAAACGGCTTTGCGAAGCCGTATCCAAAGAGGCCCTACGATATAGCGAAGCTAAGCTGACGGAGGTGTGCGGAGAGGACCGAAACCAACTTATCGGGCCGTCCGTACGTCCCGATGCCGGCGCAGGGGATACAGGACGGGCGGGAAGGTCCAAAGAAAAATCCGAACTCTGGACGTCACACCTTGAGGTTCTCTACCGGTGGCAGCGGGCCTACTACCACGCCGACAGGTCTTACTTCCGTGAGGTTTTCGGCATTGAAGCGGAAGATCTTGAGGGACTTACCGAGGACGATTTCCGTCCCAGTTGGGGGCTTTATGCTCCCATATTCAACGAAGCGTGCGTGACGGTGGGCAGATCCATTGGGTCCGGCGGGCCTGAGGAGCTGAAAGAGCACGTAGTGCTTGAGGCAGGCGCCCGCCAAGCCCGGGTGAAACGAGAGAACGTCCTTTGTCCGGACCCCCTTGACGAGGATTTTGTGAGGGGAAGTCCTGCCTGGGCCCCGGCGACCTTGGTCCGCCCCAATCCGGCGGCGGCGCGGATGCTGGCGCTTCCGGAGGATGCCGTTCTAAGGGCTGATGTTACGCCCGGCGGGGACCATCTCCGTATAGGTCCGGTCATAGGCATTATGGCCCCCGTGCTTTCAAAAGGGGGGAGGTTCGGCGTTGAGACCGACAGGTTCAGGCACATGGTCCGGCTAGGCGCCGAACTGGGCCTCCTCATTTACGTGTTTTTCCCGGATGTCCTTCGCGGTGAGGGGCCGGTTTGGGACCCATCTGCCGGAGTCCTGAGAGGCTGGACCTACCGGGACCGCCGCGGCTGGCAGCAAGGGCTTCTGCCCGTGCCCGATGTGGTGTACGACCGTTACATACCGGCGTCCACGGGCGGCGCGAGGGATGTGGCCGGAGACTTCTCCCGGGCCTTCCCGCAGGCGGCATTCGTGAACTCCTTGCCCCTCGTACGTTTGTGCAGGGACAAACTGAAAACACACGAGGTCCTCTCCGGGATACCTGAAATAGCGCGGCACCTGCCCTACACGGAGGCGGTAAGGGAGCCGCAAGATGCGGTGCGTTTTGCTTCCTCACGGCAAAGGTCATTCATGAAGCTCCGTTTTGGCACCGGGACGAAGGGGCTCCTCCTCATTGAGAACCTGGGGTCCAGGTACCGGATCACGAGGCGTGAGAAAGGCATCCCGCCCAGAATAGACGAGGTCCGGGGACAAGGAGGTCTCTTTAGGTTCCTCACGGATGTCATCCGGGTGCCCGCTACGGAAAACCGCGGGAAAAGGGAAGAGGAATCTGAGTACATCATCCAAGAGGGTATAGACCTTGCGCCCCTCCCGCGGGAAGCCGGTAGCGCGTTTGAGGTGCGGGTTGTGTATCAAAAGGGTGGAGCGGGCGTCTGGCTCAGGACAGGGATGGTGGTCCGGGCCAACCCGGAATCCGAGCGCTTCGTAGTCCCCGGCGTGGAACTGCACCACAGGGTCGGTGACATCCTGGAACTGGCGCTACCGGGGAAGGAAAATGAGGTGAAAGCGGAAGTAAGGCGGGTGGCCCGGATGATCCCGTCCGCTTTGGAAGGGCGCTCTGGTCCTGGCGGGGAGCTTTCGGTCGATCTGGGGATAGACAAGGAAGGGAAGCCCTGGCTCATTGAAGTGAACTCCAAGCCCGCCACGTTGTTCAGGGATATCGGGGCATTTGGGCTCAGGAGACTATCTCTATTGCGCGTTTTGAACTACGCGGTAACCCTGCACAGGGGACTCCAATCATCCTAAAGGACAAGACTCCTCGGAGGAACTCTCTCCTTTCGCAAAGAACAACTTCAAGAATATCGGGCTGTTTGGCCCGGATACCCACGGGGGCGAGACGGGCCTTACGGAAGACAACCGGAAGTGGACCGAGGAGGAGCGCAATGAAGCATTTTGAGACTCAGTTTGAAAAGTACATGAATGGGTTTCTCGAGGAGACGAAGGCTCCCGGGATGGCCGTCGCGGTGGTATCGGGAGATGAAATAGTCTACTCGCGCGGATTCGGCGTAAGGGACCTGGAAACGGGCGCCCCGGTCACTCCGGAGACCATCTTCGGAGTGGCGTCGGTGTCAAAATCTTTCTCATGTCTTGCCATCATGCAGCTCGCCGGGGCGGGGAAACTCTCTCCCCACGATCCGGTGAAAAAGTACCTTCCGGCCTTCGATCTGCCGGGGGGAGGCGGAGAGCGGGTTACCATCCACCACCTTATGACTCACACGGCCGGGATACCTCCCTTGCCGACGCTCAATTACTCCATACGGGGCAACACTCAGAAAGACGACGGAGAAGAGCCCGGCGAGGAATCATTCCCGAGGATCGATGATTTCGACCAGCTTATGGAGTATATCCGGACCGGCGACTACGAGGTCCTGGGGGAACCGGGCAAATACCTTAGTTACTCAAACGATTCCTACGGCCTCATGGGGGCCGTCATTGAGCAGGTTACGGGTCAGAGGTTTGAAGACTACATGGAGGAGAACGTGCTTGCGCCCCTCGATATGAGGAGAAGCATGTACGACCTCCGGGACCTTCTGGCATTTGACAACGTGACTTCTCTCTACATAAAGGACGACGAAGAGGTGAAGTACAAACGTCACTGGCAGGTCGCGCCTCCGTTCACCGCATGCGGTTGGCTGAAGTCGACCGTCCTCGATCTCGCCAATTACCTCAGGATGTACCTTGGGAGAGGAAGTTTTGAAGGCCGGGAGATCCTTTCGCCTTTAGGAGTAGAGACCATGGTCCATCCCCATGCCCCGTACTCTCGCGACCGGAAGTACGGTTACGGTTTCGTCCGCCTGGACGACTACCACGGCGTTACTCTCATAGAGCACAGCGGCAGCCTGAGAGGCGTCGCGTCCAATATCGGTTTCATCCCGGAAAAGGGCCTTGGAGTAGCGGTGCTTTCCAACCTGACCGGCACCCCATCCTCTAGGGCTTTCCTTGCGGCCGTGAACCTCCTTATGGGGCTTCCTTTGGACACTACGAGGAGCGTCTACAAGAAGGAAGCCTGGCCGCCGGAGACCATCTCAGTGTATACCGGCACGTTCAAGTCCGGCGAGGGTTCCACATTCAAGCTTTCGGAGAAAGACGGAAAGCTTATCGCGACCGTAGACAAGAAAGAGTACGAGGTAAAGCGCGACAGCGAAAACCTGGGGACCCTCTACATGAACGGGCAAGATCTGGAGGTAAGGTTCTTGAGGGACGGCGAAGGCAACGTCTGGGCGATTGGGTGGGGTGGACGGATCATCCGGAAGACATCCGAATAGGCACATGCGTTTTGCCCGGGGCGGGTACGACCAAGTGTTTCCATCCGGAGGAGTCGGGGGTCAGGATGTCGAAAACGAGAATGCAAAAAACTGGTGGCCCGGCATGGCCACGACGGCCTGCGCGTAGTCGTATTGGAGAGGGAGGATGTTCGGTTGAGAGCTGTTCTCAAGAAGGATCCTGCTCCGGGTGCTGTCTTGCTGGATGTCCCCGTGCCGAAACCAGGGCCGGGCGAGGTCCTTGTCAAGATCAAGGCAACATCTATCTGTGGCACTGACCACCATATCTACATGTGGAATGAGTGGTCCGAGAATCGGGTGAAGCCCCCAAAGATAATGGGGCACGAGTTCGCCGGAGAGGTAGTCGAACTCGGAAGCGATTGTCTTAAGGCTAAGGTGGGCGACTACGTGTCCGCCGAGACCCATATTGTCTGTGGCCTCTGCGTCCAGTGCATGCTGGGCGAGAAACACGTGTGCCAGGACACCCGGATCCTGGGAGTCGATACAGACGGCGTTTTCGCAGAGTACGCAGTGGTTCCCGAAGAGAACCTATGGTACAACGACCCGGCAATCCCGCCCCATGTGGCTTCTGTCCAGGAACCTCTTGGAAACGCGGTCCACTCGGTAATGTCAGGAGAGAGCCGGGGCAAGACCTTTGCCGTCTTTGGATGCGGACCCATTGGGCTCATGTCCATCGGAGTGGCAAAGGCGGTAGGTGGAACGTGGGTGGCAGCAGCCGACATAAATGAATACAGGCTTGACTTGGCCCGCGCCATGGGGGCCGATCTGGTGATAAACAGCCTGAAAGATGACCCGGTGCAGGCTATCATGGATGCCACAAGGGGTGTCGGGGTAGACGTGGTCCTAGAGATGGCCGGTGCCGCCCCGGTGTACAAGCAGATGGTGAAGGTGGTGAGACCGGGAGGGCGCATAGCCCTTTTGGGCCTTCCTGCCAAACCGCTTACCGTGAATTTCTCCGACGACATCGTCATGCGGGGAGTCACCTTGCAGGGGATTACCGGACGTCGCATGTGGGATACATGGGTCATGACCCGGGAGCTTTTGCGTTCAGGCAAGCTGGATATTGAGCCCATCATCACTCACCACTTGGACCTTGCCGACTACGCTCGAGGAATGGACCTCATGACTCAGGGAAATTGCGGCAAGGTTATCCTTTATCCGGAGGGGTTGAAGTAATGTCTAAGCTGGATTTCCTACACGAAGAGATTAAGAACCTCAAAGAGTCAGGGCTTTACAACCACATAAGGACCATAAGCGGGCCTCAGGGCGCGTGGTTTGTGGTTGACGGGAAGAAAGTCTTGAACCTGTGCTCCAACAACTACCTGGGATTTGCCAACATGCCTGAGCTCAAGGAAGCGGCCAAGAAGGCCATAGACGAATACGGAGTCGGGCCGGGCGCAGTGCGGACCATCTCGGGTACCCAGGACATCCACGTGGCCCTCGAGAAAAAGCTGGCCGAGTTCAAGCATGCACCGGCATGCATAGTCGTCCAGGCCGGCTTTACGGCCAACACGGTGGTTATCCCCACCANNTGAACCACGCCAGCATCATCGATGGGTGCAGGTTGTCCAAGGCGACGGTCGTCAGGTACGCGCACAACGACGTAGCCGACCTTCGGGCTAAGATCATAGAGAACAAGGATAAAGCCCGCCGCATGCTGATCATCACCGACGGTGTTTTCAGCATGGACGGAGATATCGCTCCCCTTCCCGACATATGCGACGTGGCCGATGAGTTCGGCGCCATGGTGATGGTGGACGACGCTCACGGCGAGGGAGTCTTGGGCGACAGCGGCCGCGGCATCGTAAACCACTTCAAGCTGGAGGGCAGGGTTGAGGTCGAAGTCGGCACTCTTTCAAAGGCTTTCGGCGTCATGGGCGGATATGTGACCGGCGAGGAGATCCTCATTGAGTACCTCAAGCAGAGAGGCCGCCCGTTCCTCTTCAGCACCGGTCTCACCCCGGCCGATACGGCAGCGGCCATTGCCGCCGTGGATGTGCTCCTCGAGTCTGACACCCTGGTCAGGAAGCTCTGGGACAACGCCGCCTACTTCCGCGCGGGTCTCCAGAAGGTAGGGTTTCAAACGGGCAAGACCGAGACTCCGATCACTCCTGTCATGCTGGGAGACGAAAAGGTGACGGGCGAGTTCTCCAAGCGGCTGTATGAAGAGGGGATCTTTGCTTCAGGCATAACATACCCCACGGTCCCGAGAGGCAAAGCGCGGATACGCTGCATGCTCTCGGCGGCTCACGAGAAGAGCGATCTGGATTACGCGATCGAGAAATTCGAAGCGGTCGGCAAGGCTCTAGGCGTGATCAAGTAGACGCAAGCACGAGAGGCCGCGCCTTGCCGTCATATATCGCCCTGCGAGGAGCCGGGACGAGGTTTTCCTATGCGACGCCTCTCCTAAGAAGCGTCCGAACCCGGCTCCGGTATGGGGCCTAGTTCGGTTATGAGCCTCCTTGTCTCCGGAGGATAGTCATCCAGGATCAGGTTTATGGTAATCTCCGGCCGCTCATATAGGGCTACGTCGGTGGCCCGGTGTATGCCCGGCCCGCTCACTATGCGGACCCAAGGCCTGTGGTTTGCGCGAGGGTCTTGTCTTATGACCACTCCTACGTATCCGCCCCAGAGCGACAATATGGTGCCGGTGGGATAGAGGGCTATCCGCTTGAACATGGCTTCAACCATGTCTCCATCGAAGAGGATCCCTCGTTTTTCCATTAGAAACGCCTGCACCGCCTCGGGAAGCACCGCTCGACGCTGGGGCCTGTCGGCGGTCATGGCTTCGTAGACATCTGCCACGGCCACTATACGGCCGAATTCGGTAATGCTGTCTCCTTTTATCTGCCTCGGATATCCCGAACCGTCCAACCTCTCATGGTGATCGAGCGCCGCGTGGGCTACAATCGGCCCCACGTTGTAGCACTGCTGCAAGAGCTCAAAACCCTTCATGGAATGGGTTTTTACCAGTTCATACTCTTCGTCAGTGAGAAGGGTGGGCTTGTTTATGATGTGCTTCGGGATAAGCACTTTGCCCACGTCATGAAGCAGCGCGCCGAGTCCCAGCTCTTTGAGGCGAGGAATGGACCACCCTAAACTTCCGGCAATGCACAGGCTGAGTATGCAGACGTTTATGCTGTGGGTGTATGTTTCCTCGTCGAAGGCGCAAAGGGAGTAAAGTCCCACCGTGGCTTTCGGGTTGCTCCTTAAGTCGGCGATTATGGCGTCGACTGCGTCCCTTACGGGCCTTACATCTCCCGGAGTACCGCGTAGGATGGTCTTCATTACCGCATCCATCACTCTTATAGTCGTCTGGCGGGTTTCTTCCTGGATAGACTCGTCGATCTCTATGTCGCCGGTGAGACTATCCTCAAGCGCGACCCGTGTATAGCCCCTGCTGCGAAGCAAACTGATGAGTGCGGGGGTAAGCTTCATCCCTCTGGCAAGCATGAGGCGTCCGCCGTCGCCGTGAACCGGCATGGCCAGGCTTTCGCCTGCGAGCTTGTCATGTAGTGCAACTACCCTCATTTGTTCTCCTCTCTTCTTCCGCGCGAAGACCCGAGCGTTATCTTTTGTTTCGGCTGCGATTGCCCAGTAAGGTTATCGAAACTCGCAGGTTGCAGTTAAGATGCTTAGGCGAAAGGGATAAGAAGCGGCAGTGGAGTATTAGTACATGTTATGAGGTTTCAACGGAATGCCAGTTTGTACCTACAATCAGTATCCATGAGCGCCCTCGCGAGGGGTGCTTTTGGTGTGATCCAGGGCCTCTACATATTGTCTCTGGGCTTCAGCGAGACGGTCCTGGGGACGATCCTCTCGGCCAGGATGCTGTCGGCAGCCGCTTTTTCGATTCCGGCCGGGATGTTCTCAGACAGAGTGGGCAGGAGGCCCGTCCTCATTACTGCCGGGCTCCTTACCACCGTAGGCTATTTGGGGATGGCGATTGCTTCTTCGCCGGGTTTGATGGTGCTCTTCTCGTGCATCCTGGGGTGTGCAGAAGCTTGCCAGATGACGTCGGGAGCGCCGCTCCTCGCGGAATCGAGCACTGCCGATGATAGGGCGAAGCTTTTCGGCGTGAACTTCTCCCTGTCCATGGGGGTAAACATGGTGGGGAGCCTCCTGGGCGGATTTCTTCCGCAGCAGCTCAGATCTCTGGGACTCGTTAGATCGTACAGG
>LSQX01334122.1_pt3 | contig 16419 bp, 13 predicted proteins | sample 654561 | NCBI WGS metagenome assembly LSQX01 (sample SAMN04489861, study PRJNA283612) | anaerobic digester metagenome | isolation source: 4 biogas reactors fed with cattle manure at either 37C or 55C with and... | place: Denmark: Kongens Lyngby | collected 2014 | reverse complement strand
CTGGACGAGGACTTCGGGTTAACGCCGGTGGAGGCGATGGCCGCGGGAAAACCGGTGGTCGCGGTGAACGAGGGAGGATTCCGCGAGACAGTGACGGCGGAGACGGGGATGCTTGTTAATGCCGACCCCGGAAGGATTGCATCGGCGATCCGTGCGGTATCGGCCGACCCGGAGCGTTACCGGGAGGCCTGCCTGGCGCGGGCGAGACTGTTTGACCTGTCTGTTTTTGCAGACCGGATCCGGCGTGTGGTGAATGATGGCGTTTGATCATTTGAGGACTCTCTACGGTTACCGGAACCTCATCTGGACCCTGGCCTGGGGGGAGTTCAAGCAGCGGTATAAAAATTCGGTCCTGGGCTACTTCTGGTCCCTCCTTGAGCCGCTCCTGATGCTCGTAGTCCTCTATGTGGTCTTCTCGAACCTGATGCGTATCCAGGTGGAGTACTACCAGCTCTTCCTGCTGCTCGGCATCATCCTCTGGAACTTCCTCTCCCGGGCAACATCCATGGGGCTGAATGCGATCCTCGGGAAGCCGAGCATGGTCCAGAAGATCTACTTCCCGCGGGAGATCCTCGTGCTCTCGTCCTGCATCACGGCGCTTCTCATGAGCATCTTCGAGTCCCTGGTCTTTGTCGCCTTCATGATAGTCTTCCGGGTGCCCCTCTCGGCAAACCTCATCTATGTGCCGCTGATCCTGGTAATCCTCTTCCTGTTGTCGCTCGGGCTCTCTCTCGCCCTTGCCGCGCTGAACGTCTTTTACCGTGACGTCCAGTTCATCTGGGCGGTTATCATCCAGGCCGGGTTCTTTGCGACGCCGATCCTCTACCCGGTCGATATCTTCGGCGAGGAGCTGCAGCGGATCTTCCTCCTCAACCCCATGGCCCACATCATCATGACGGCACGAGATGTGATCATCTACTCTACTCCTGCTGCGGCCGGTTCGCTCCTCTACGCGGGGGCTATGTCCTTAGTTACGCTCATAATCGGGTACATTATCTTTGCGCACTATGAACCTCGTTTTGCGGAGGAGATGTGAATGAGCGTCATCAATGTCGAACACGTCGCGAAGGTCTTCCGCATTCCCCACGAGAAGCGGACGACGGTCTTCGAGGCCCTGACCGGCCTCCTCAGGCCGACGGACTACGAAACCTTCCAGGCCTTAAAAGATGTCACTTTCTCGGTCGAAGAGGGGGAGATGCTCGGGATCATCGGGGAGAACGGGAGCGGGAAGAGCACGCTCCTCAAGATCCTCGCCGGGATCATGCGGCCGACGTCGGGGACGGTCACTGTCGGCCGCCGGCTCACGCCGTTCCTCGAGCTCGGTGTCGGGTTCAACCCGGACTTCACGGCGGTCGAGAACATCCGGACCTACGCGACTATCATGGGCCTCTCTAAGCGGGAGATCAACGGTAAGGTCGACGAGATCCTGGCGTTTGCCGGGCTCGAGACGTTCCGGGACGCGAAACTGAAGAACTTCTCCTCCGGCATGCAGGTGCGGCTCGCGTTCTCGACCGCGATCCAGACCGATCCGGAGATCCTGCTGATGGACGAGGTGCTCGCCGTCGGCGACATGGAGTTCCAGCAGAAGTGCATGGATGTCCTGAACCGCTACCGGAACGAAGGCGTCACGATCGTCTTCGTCTCCCACGACCTCGGGTCGGTCCGGCGGTTCTGCGACCGGACGCTTCTCCTCCGGCACGGGGAGCAGGTGGCCCTCGGGAAGACGGACGAGGTGATCGACCGGTATATCTACGGGAGGGTGGCGGCGGCGCCGGTAGTGGCCGCCGACCCGGTCGAAGAAGCCTCTCCCGCCGAAGAGGCATCTTCGGGGAACGGGAGAGTGAAGATCACGGGCGTAACATTCCTCAACAAGTTCGGCGCGGAGAGCGGCCGGTTTAACGCCTTCGACCCGATGACGGTCCGGATCTTCTACTCGGCCCGGGAGCGGGTCGTTGACCCGGTCTTCGGGATCGCTCTCTATTCCGAGCGTGGGGAACACCTCTACGGGACGAACACCGATTTAAAAGACGTCTCGATCGAGTATATAATCGGTGAGGGGCATATAGATCTTCAGATAGACCGGATCCCTATGCTCGCCGGGCGGTTCCTGGTGACGGTCGCGGCCCACACCCACAGCGGGGAGCGCTATGACTGGCAGGATAAGGCGTATTCGTTCGATGTCATCCCGACAGGGAGGGATGCCGGGCTCTTTGATATTCCCTGTTTATGGCGGCGGTGAAGGAGATACCTATGAGTGACACTCCGTTTGAGATAAAGGACGACGAGATCAACGTCGAAGAGATCATGGAAAAGATCCGGGAGAACATCCGGCGGAGGAAGGAGGCAGGAGTTTATCCACCTGACCCGAACCCGGCACCCCCACAGGACCCTACCGGAAGCAACTCCGAGATCGCCCGGGATCTCGCCTACCTCTCCGGCAACTGGGACATCCAGAACAGGAGTTACTTCATCAGTTCCCACCGCCCCGTCGCCGGGAAAGTCCTGGTGAAAGGCCGGGAGCTCGTTCACGGTGAGGTGCGCCGCTATGTGGATCCGGTGATCTGGAAGCAGGCTGAGTTCAACCGTGCCACGGGCCGGGTGCTCGGGGAGATGACCCGGCAGTTCTCCGGGATCGAGTCCCTCCGGGAGCAGATCCGGGAGGACACCGCCCGGCAGATCCAGACGACCATCGGTGAGGTGCGCTCAAGGCTCAAGGAGCGGCTCCGGGAACAGAAACACGAGATCCGGGGCGAAATATCGGAGAAGGAAGAGCAGCTTCGGGACGAGGTCACGGAGCTGGCCGCGCAGGTAAAAGCGGAGATCGCTGAAGAGGTCCGGGAGCAGATCAGGGCCGAGTTGACGGGACTTGCCCCGCAGCTGAAAGCCGAGATCGCGCGTGAGGTCGAGGAGCGACTCAGGGCCGAGGTTACGGCGGCGGTCACGCAGGCGAAGGCCGAAGTGATCACAGAAGCTGAGGAACGGATCCCGGGCGAGGTCACGGAGCAGGTGCAGACTGCAATCCTCGCGATGGATACCGATATCGAGAACCGGGCATGGCTGGCGAAGGTTCTCGAGGGCAGGGCTCTCGAGGGTGCATCCGGGGCGGTTGTACATCTGAATTCTCCTTCCAGCAACACCGGGGTGAACTACTTCGCCTTTGAGAACCACTTCCGGGGCTCCCGGGAGGAGATCAAGGAGCGGCAGAGGGCGTTCGTCCACTATTTCGAGGGTTGCAGCAACGTTCTCGACATCGGCTGCGGCCGGGGGGAGTTCCTTGAGTTGATGCGCGATGAGGGCATCGGGGCCCGCGGCGTGGACCTCGACGAGACGATGGTGGAGTTCTGCCGCTCCCGGGGTCTTGCGGTCGAGTTGAACGACGCGGTCTCCTACCTCGAGCACCTCGAGGACGAAAGCCTCGACGGGGTCTTCATCGACCAGGTTGTCGAGCATCTTGAAGTAGCGTATTTCATCAAATTGTTACATCTTATTTATAAGAAAATAGCATGTGATGGATATATTGTGGTTGAAACAGTAAATATCCTTAATCCCGGTGCATTATCGAATTTTTACATCGATCCAACCCATATCTGGCCTGTACATCCTGAACTATTAAAGTTCCTTATGGATCAAGCGGGATTTAGGGGCACCTCGATAACCTTTAAAAATTATGGGGGGACTGATGATCAATCGAACATAAAATTTACAGCAGCAGATTACGCAGTTGTAGCCAAAAAATAGGGTTTATATGAAAATCGGGTTTGTTACTCCTTGGTATGGGGAGTTTGCTGGAGGCGCGGAAAAGGCGATCCGGGGCCTGGCAGAGCAGCTCCACGATTCCGGGCAGGAAGTGGTAGTTCTTACAACCTGTTGCCGCTCACCCTTTGATAATTGGTGGAAAAATGGCATCAAGGAGGGAGATTACAGGATTAATGGGGTTCCTGTAAAGCGATTCCCAGTCGACTCCGGAAATGAAGGAAAATATCACGAATTAAATCATAAATTACTACACAAGATTCCGCTCTCTACAGAAGAAGAGACTGTACTTTTGGAAAATAGCATCAATAGTTCTGCGTTAGTGAAATATCTTTATGATAACTCTGAAGACTTTGCATATGTCTTAACACCTTATCTCTTTGGGTTAACTTATCATTCTTACCGTGCTGTCCCTGACCGTTGTATCCTTATTCCATGCCTACATGAGGAACCCCAGGCACACTTCAAACCAATTATCGAAATGTTGGAAAACTGCTTTCTAATTTTTTACTCTGACGAAGAAATGAACTTAGCGAAGAGGATTTGTCGCATATCTGAAAGTAAGTGTCGGGTTTTAGGCGGCGGCCTGGACGTCCCCTCCAATGCCTCTGGTGAAAGATTTAGATCAAAATATGGTATTAGTCAAGACTACATCCTTTATGTTGGTCGAAAAGATGTAGGAAAGAATGTAAAGTTTCTTATCGATTGGTTTATAGACTATAAATATCAGTTTGGGACTGATATTGTTCTTATTTTTCTAGGTGGTGGGGATTCGTCACTTCTACCTGATCGTGATGATATCATTGATTTGGGATTTATTGATGAGCAAGATAAGTTCAATGCGTATGCTGGAGCCATTGCTACCTGCCTTCTTTCAAATAACGAAAGTTTTTCTCTTGTCTTGATGGAAAGCTGGCTGACAGGGACACCTGTAATCGTATCGGATTTGTGCCCGGTTACAAAGGGACATTGTATTCGGAGTAATGGCGGTTTATTTGTACGAGATTCTGAAGAGTTTGTAGAGGCACTGCACTTCATTGTTAGTAATCGGGAAAAGATGAGATTGATGGGGATGAATGGGAAAAAATACGTTGAGAATAGATATACCTGGGAAAAAATTGTACCTAGATACCTTGCGGCCATTAATCATTTTGTAGGGTGAACTTATGCGACTCTTAATCGATGCTCAAACATTGAGTACTCCGGATATCGAGAGGGGTATTGGAAGAGTCTTGCTAAAATTGCTGGAGGTTATGGATCGTAGGGATTCCGAGGATGAAGTTTATATTGCCCGTTATAACGAACTTTTTAACTCGGATATTGTGCCGAATTCCAGTGCCTTCCAATATCTTTCTTTAGAATCTCGCTTTTTACCGGGGCAGAAGGCCTCTGAAGAATATACGGAAAAAATCTGCGAAATCGTTGATAAATATCATATCGACGTTTTTTGGGTCCCAAACCCATTAATGGACAATGTACATTTCATACGTAGGAAACCGAATTGTAAGGTTGTAATTACAGTTTATGACTTAATCCCGATAGTTATGGAGAATCTGTATTTGGCAAATTGGCCCTTGGATGTCCAAAAAGAGTATCTGATGCGATTGTGTAGACTCCATATGATCCCTGACCATATTGTTGCAATATCCGATTCCACAAACCGAGATCTGGTGCAATTGCTTGATATAAATCCGGATAAAGTATCAACGATAAATCTTGGGTGTGATTATGTTATCCGTGAAAAAAATAAGGAAGATAGCGTTGTTCGTGTACCTGATGTACCATATCTTATCTATGTCGGTGGCTTCGATCCAAGGAAAAATATGCATAATGCTGTGCTGGCCTTTAAGAAAGTGTTGGAAAATAATGCATTTTCCGAACTAAAATTAATGATAATTTGCCGGTTTGATGCCAGTTCCAAGAAACAGTTTGACCTCTTTTTGACAGCGAATGAGATGCAAGATAATGTAATATTAAAAGGCCACGTTACTGATACCGAACTTAGGTGCTATAACGAAAAAGCCACTCTGGCTTTTTTCCCCTCACTGTATGAAGGTTTTGGTTTGCCTGTTGTTGAAGCAATGAGGGAGGGAACACCTGTTCTTGCTTCAAATGTCTCGTCGATGCCAGAGATTGTTGGGAATTCGGGGATATTATGCGATCCCTACGACATCAACGATATGTCTGAGAAAATTCAGTTTGCATTATCCAATCCCGATCTCATTAAAAAAATGGGTGCTCGGGCAAAGAGTCGGGCTCAGTATTTCTCTTGGGATCGAGCTGGGGAGCAGTATGAGAAGACGTTTAGGTCACTATCTGATGGTTGTACGAATGAACCGATTTGCTTGGGGATAGATAAATTACCCAGATTCAAGGTTGCGTTCTTCTCTCCCGTGTGTCCCCAAAAATCGGGGATCGCTATATATAACCGAAACCTGATTCTTGAATTGCAAAAATACGTGGATATTCATCTATTTCTCGATGAGGGAATTGTACCTGAAGATCCTTCTCTGCAGGGTATCCCTCATTACTCATACAAGATGTTTAATGAAATCCATATGCGTAACCCCTATGATCGCATCATTTATCACATGGGGAATAACACGCTGCACAAGTACGTTTACGAAACTCTCCTCCAATTCTCTGGCATAACCGTGCTTCATGACTATATTTTACACCCCTTTATTCAACATATTACAGCACTAAGTGGCAAACCCGAACGTTACATTCTGGAAATGAAGGAGGCATATGGTTGTGAGGGGGAAATAATTGCCAATAGTTTTGTTAATGGGATCTACCCTCCCATCGATTTTCTGAAATATCCTCTTAATGAAAAGATAATAGATGTTAGTTCAGCAGTTATTGTCCATAGCAACTTTGTTAAGAGGCTAATACATCAAAGTGATAAAGTGCATGTTGTCCCGCTGGGTCGATCGGTCATTCATCTGGATCAAGATCAGATTACGGAGAATCGTGTAAAACTCGGGCTGGACACGGACTCTCTAATTATCGGTTGCTTTGGATACATGAACCCTAACAAAAGAATACAGACTCTGTTGAAAGTTTTTCATCGACTTGTGACACAACACGCCAGTTTAGTGCTGATCTTGGTGGGTAACATCGATCAGTCGATGAGGCATGAAATTGTTCGTTTCTCAAAGGAAAATAGCGTCAAGGATAATATCCAGATTACAGGTTATGTCCCAGAAGATCAATATTTAAGTTATCTAAGTTGCGTTGACATCGTGGTCAACCTGAGGTACCCCACAATGGGAGAAACATCAGGCACCCAACTTGATGCGATGGCCTTTGGGAAACCTTTGATTGTGTCAGACATCGGATCCTATGCAGAAATTCCTGATTCGTGCTGTTGGAAGGTAGATCCAGATGATATGGAGGAAGAAGAGTTATATGAGTATTTACATGCCCTCATTACCGACAAGCAACTTAGAGATTGCATGGGTCGGAACGCTCAGGAGTATCTGGAGATGTATCACTCTTGGGAGGATATCGGGAAACAATATTTGAAAATACTTCTTGATGGGGCAAAAGCGCCCTATCCACAATGATTACGCCCCCCATGCCCTTATCGGACCCACCTGACGATGGGGGTTATCATGCGGTCTTAGATTTCCACAAATTACATTTATCTCGAGGTTGTCCCAAAACACCTCTGCCGGGAGGGGGTGTCCCCTTCCCGAACCCTCCCCGCGTGGCGATAAGCGACGTTCCTGCCGGAACGGAGCTGGAGAACCGAAGGTACGATACCCAAATAAAAAGCCGTTTCACCCTCCCTGCCCGCGATAGGGTTCAGATGGTAGACCCCTGGGAGATATGTGCTCCGATTAGGATATGCCGAAGGTTCGGAGATCTTTTGGGACGAGCTCACTGGTGAAGAGATGGTTCTCCCTCTCTGGGTTTGTATGTCTGATATGCTGGCTTCCATGAGTCAAGAAGCCAACTATGGCCATTTATGGTGTACTCTTCGATTTGAGGTAGGTATTCCCTGTCCCAACCACCATCCCAGGCATAGTAAAAATATCTCCGTTCTCGTTCATCGGACTCACGAAGTGAGATGATTGATACACCCGGGAACTCAGCTGGTAATTTTAATTCCGATGCTATTGTTTGAGGGATGTCTCCAAGTACGACTGGTACATCCGATATTATTAAATCCCCACTTGCATTGAATGGTTTTACAAGCATAAGCGGTATCCCGGACGTAACAATTTTTTTGTCAATAAAGTATTCGTTTAATCCATCATTTTGGCTCAACGGCTCTGCATTGAGATTAACTGCGCCCCATGGGTTACCATGGTCGCCAACGATGAATATCATTGATTTATCATAAACATCGTGTTTCTTCAGCTGTGCAATTAGTTCTCCTGATATCTTCAACGCTGCTTTTGCTTGCTCTTTACACCCCGAACGGTTTTGCGGAAGATCCTCGTTCTGCAACTGTGCATTGAGCGTGTAAGGGCTGTGGGCTCCACGGAGGTGATAATATTTGAACACCATCTCCTCACTCGAAGAAACAGTATTGGATACAAGGGAATTATAAAAGACGACGTCTTGGTGAACGTCCTCATTCTCACCTATTTCAATAAAAGGTGTAACGTAGAAGTAACATTTTAGGAAGTGCGGGACATGCCGGAAAAGGGTGAGTTGTTGCAATTCCGTTGCTCCCCTCTGTTCATTTATATCCCTCTTTACTTCACCACGATGTTGATTGCCTATATTTGAGGCGATCTCGTTTCCAAGATAAATCTCTGGTGCATTAGGGCCATGGAGAGGGAACAAATCAACTCTATAATTGTTTTCTTTCAGCATGTGCGGGATCGAGTTCTCTAAAAATGCATTTTTGATGTGTTTTTGTATTGGAATGGAATTATCATAGTGTTTACCCGTCAGAATAAACGTGACTGATGGATATGTTGTTGGATGCCCACCGACTGCATTCCGGTAATAGGTAAATCCGTCGAACATCTCACGGTACTCATTGTCCTCGTCGATGATCTCTTGGAAGATGTCCGTTTGGAACATATCCAGCACCAGAATGATAACATTCTGCTCCTTTGAGAATTCAAACATCGTTGCATCGTCATACCCGATGGCGTAACCCTTCCACTCGGGTTCATCGGGTGCCTGGTATATTTCGGCTGCCAGGCCCCCTCCCTGGACCACGAGCAAAAGAACGCTTGCAAGGGCGATGTGCTTATAGAAGGAAGGAGCTTTGAAGAGCGCAACCCCGAGAACGGCGATCCAGACTGCCGAATCGATGATCCCGTTGAGGAGATAATCGTTCCAGATAATCTCTCTGCCATCGAGTATTCCATAGTCCCAGACCAGTATGTGCCCCTGAATCCAGAATAATAGCCCTAGTGCAAATACGAGGGTCACTGCACGCTGATGGATCGTCCCTTTAAGGATAAGGAGGATTCCCGAGATTATGGCTGCTGCTGCCAGGGAATACGCCACAAAGATCCAGACCATATCTGAATAGTAATATGGGATCTCCAGGATATTCCCATAATACATGTATGACGGGCCAAAAAACAGCAGCGTGAACGACAGGAGAAGTGCCGCGCCAATAGATGGTGCTTTTTTTCCCGGGTCACCAATGATGTTCTGAATACTCTCTTTAATCGTCATAAAAACTCCTCATAAATTATGGTTTTTTAGCACAGGGGACAGATTTTCATGAACTCGGTTTCCTGACAGCATACGATATCGGATACCTTTTCTTCATTAGATAGAGAACACGAGATGAGTCCTCGATAGGCTCTTTCCTGATGATAGTAAACAGCTCCCCGAACCTCTCCTCGAACACATCCTGCGAGTAATTCACAAACACATCCTCGCGGTTCGCGAGCAGCTTCCGGACCTGCGAATCCTCCTTCGGCACGAACTCGATCACGAGGTAATCCGCGATATCCGCGAAGAACCTGGCAATCCTCTCGAACGGGACGTTGTTGGAGATGGCGAGGTGGTGGATCAGGGCAAGCGCGAAGACCATGTCCACGGGCCCCCGTCCGATCAATGAATCCCGTTCTGCATTCTGCCAGCCTATTCCCGGACTCGGGTTCGTGAGATCGAGCATGAGGGGGAGGAGATTCTGCTCGTTATTCTTCCGGATGTCGAGGGTGTTCAACTCCACACAGGCCGGGTCGATATCGAATGCCACGGTGGGGATGCCCCGCTCGCTTGCCAGGCGGGAGAAGACTCCGACGTTTGCTCCAAGGTCCCAGACGGAGCGGGGACGGGCAAGGTCCAGGAACTCGCCGACAAGTTTCTTCTTGTGCTCAAGCCCGGCCTTCGAGTAGTTCGTCTCGGTGTAGTAGTCGGCCCACTCGGTTCCGGCAGGCTGCCAGGAAAGACCCTTGACGGCGTTGGAGAGACTGTCGAGCAGACCCAGCAGGGCGTTTTTAGCCAGTTTCGGGCGCTCGATGGTCTCGTGGGTATCCGCGTGCTTTGCTTGGCTCTTCGCGTGCATGTGAATGTGCATGGCAAGGCCCGGCTTGAGCCGGGTCCGCCCGGGCAGGAGAGAGCTCGCGAGATCCAGGGGGACGCCGTCGATGTAGACCCTCAGCAACTGGCCGAGCCGGATGTCCCGGTGGGCCATGAGCGCCAGCGGTGCAAGGAAGTGCTGGCAGAACTGTCGGTATGCCACCCAGGGATCCCCTTCCCGGTAACGTTCGAACGAGAGGGTATCGATGAAGAGCGCTCTCCCTCTGTGGAACTGGATGTTGTAGGCACTGGCATCCTTGAGGGTCATCCCGTGCTCCAGTGCGGTTTTCTCGACATCCAGGGTGACCAGTGCAGCTTCTTTGAGCTGGCTGAATGACCACTCGTAGGGATACGAGATAAAGGGAATCTCTTCCGGCTGGATGATGAGGTATGCGTTTTCGGTTTGTTCCGGAGGGATATCGACCTCTTTGTGGGGAATCAGGGCTTGTCTGGAGACGAGTTTATCGTACAGGCCGGACTGCATGAGGCAGTCATAGTCCTCGCGGCAGGCATCGTTTATCTGCCGGTAGAGTACACCATCGCGCCGGAAAAGAAAGCCGCCCGGGTCTCTGAAGGAACTGGGAAGAATCCCGGGTTCACTCTTCATGGCCATCGACGCTGGGTCTGAATCGATCTTTGAGTTTCTGCCAGTACATTTTTAACGTAAATACCAAACCCAACCCGACTGCGACCAGCAACTGCCAGATCATACTCCCGACACCGGGATCCAGGTACGCGGAAACCGATTGGGGGATGACGATCAGCGCAATGAGAATCAATAAAATGTGCCGTAACTGCAACATGATCACCTGATGATTAATTAACTAAATTGTTGACAGTTAATGATATATACCCGTTGCGAATCGGTTGTTGCTGAAGTATGACTCAATGAATAGCTTTCTTGGTTCCGTGGAATCTCAAAGTGGAAATATTCATCGAGAAGATGGTTTTGTAACTGTGCGCCTGGAGTGGCTGGGATCCAGTTCTTCTATCTCCCTCCCCGAACCGCCGAGTGTCTTCCTTGGTTTGCCATTGGATTCCCGATCTAATCCTTGAAGATACAAATGGTTCCCTCCTTGACCGGATTCTTGCCGTGACGACCTCTCACCGGTCCAGGCATGAGATGGTCAAATGCGGGCTCATGCCGATCACGAATACTGGCCCCATCCTCTGGGTGCCGCTCCTCGCGTTCTTCTCCTCCTCGGAGATTACCTACTTGGTGGACGAACTCCGGAATCGCGTGGATCTCCGGCGGTTCGCACACGTTGGCCAGATCCCTTCTGCCAGCGCGGTGTACCGGTTTCTCAGCCGCATCATCGAGGATCAGGTTCGTTGTGCTGATCAACGCGCTGTTCTGGACCTAGTGCGGCCCCCTCCGCTGAACCTACCCCATTGACGGGTCGGCAGTCACCCTGAACCTCAACATCTTCAAGATACGCTGCTGGAAAGGCGACAAGGAGTACATCTGGGGCTACTCTACCACCAACGGTTATAGCATTTCGGCTACAGACGGACCTCTGGTCATCGAACATCCCTTCCTGTTCCCAGTCGCGCTTCTCCTGCACTAGGGGCTGCCGGGCGATGTCCGACCCCTCCCGACGGTGCTTGACGACCTCAAACGCCGCCGGTTCCTCCGGGCAGACGACGCCATCATCCCCGGAAGCGGCCCCGAAATCTGGAACTATCGTATAAATCTGAGGATCTGCATGTCTGACCAGTCCCATATGCGATCGGGAGATTGATCTACACTTATAGGAAGCGTGTTCCATGCATGTACTGAGTAATATGGATCTATTACTGCAAATGATTGTACAAGTATGCAGTAGAGAACGGTGCCAATAAAGATTAATGACCAATGTTTTTTACCCTCTAGATGGAGGGTCGTTACGACCCAATAGAGATATACTACAAAGATGGGCATCAAATCAGTGTAAAGTCGTGGCCCGTAGCTATACCCTCCCCACCAATGGGGAAACATTGCGATAATTATTGTGTAAATTACTACATATAGGGGCAACAATTTGAAGATAAGATCCGCACCAGGAGCTTTTATCGCGTTATACATCCCAGCAATTGAAAATAATACAAATGGGACGAATACAAATAAGCCCCTGTTAGGAGAAACAAGTTGCCCCATGAGGGCGACTGTAAATGTTTCCATGGATAATCGAGACGCAGCGTAGTATGGGGGGAGAGGCATGCCAAATGAGGCCATGCTCCATAAAAAGAATGCGCCTAAGCATATTATGCCGAATCCAGTGAATAAAATTGCAGAGCGCCTCCGGCTGACGATGAGATACAGAAATATAATTGGAGCAAGCAATGCGACGGTAGGTCGCGCCAGATAACCTAGGAAGAGAAATATTACCGAAAGTGCTGAGATGATGTCACTTTGCTTATGTCTCCCGTATAGAAGTGCCAAAAGTGATAGTATAATCATCAATTCAGCACTCCCATGCGTCCAGAGCGCACCGGATAATATGTGCAGGTTTGGCGTTGCAAAAGCGAATATAGAGGATAATAAAACAGATATTTTAATATCTCTGGATACCATCCAGCAAAGGAAATAAAAGAAGAATACATTGATAGAAAACATTAATTTTGATGAAAATAGTTCTATTAATGCAATGTTCTCCCCAAATATGGTGTGCCCTATATAAATGAGTGGTAATGGGATTATTGTACCTCCAATTGGAAAATAGTTATAATATTCTCCATTATGTTCTCTTATGCCATAATGGCCCCGGAATTCGATAAGATCGGAGTATTCATTAAGATCAATGTTCCCCTCCTCTATGAGGCTGAGTCCAACTGGAACGTTCCACATGCTATCTCCTGTACCTGGTGGTAGCGTGATAATAGAGACTGCGCACACGAAAAATGATAGCGCAACCCCCACCCCTATGAAGGGGATCTTATTGGAGCGTATACAATGGAGGAAGAGACCTAAGAGGACAATAAAAGCGATGATAATGATATATTGCGACTCGCGTATTGGAAGTATTGCCTTTTCGACAGAGATATCTTTCAGGACTATTGTACTTGGTGATTTATAAAAAAACCGCAGGAATGCGTGTTCTGGAGATTCCCCTGAATACAAATAAACAGTCTCTCCAACAGATCTGGTGGTATTTGAAAAAAACTGAACTGCTTCCTGCTCCCGGCTATCGTAAGATGCCCCATCATACAAATCAATATGGAGTTCAATTGGAGCGGGACCATGTATTGCATCAACTGTAAACTGTATCTTATACCAAGTATGCGGCTCTAACGCGATGCCATGACTCACTACTTTTATGCTGTCTGTTGTATCCGTTACATGAATTTGATTAAAATCTTTAAAATCTTGAAGTTCAACATAAGGTGAAATTTGGGCCACACTAATGAATAGAATCCCTAGAATGAGGCTTATAAAAGCGATCGTTCCCGTCAAGAGTGTCGCATTTATCAGATCTTTTGTTTGTTCCATATACATCCCCTAATATGAATTCTGTTCGTTTGGGCTATGGTGTATATCCTATAGAATTGGGGCTGATCTCAGATCCCGCTTGCGTAATTATGTGCCTTGTTGGTTTGACAATCCCAAACCAAACAAAACAAAAATACTGGACCATGTCACCGTATTTTGTGGGTTTTGGTGTGTGGGGTGTATCGCCAGTAACACCCAAGGAATTCGCGTCTTCGCGTGAAACAAGGGTTTTTGGCCCGGGATCTGGTCTCGCGTGAAGACACGGATGATCGCGAAAGGGGTGTGGAATATTAGATGCAACGGTCAAGTACGGGGGTAGGGTGCATAGATTCTCTATCTCGGCGCCTATGATCTTAACTTTGCCCTTTAAATCTTTACATCTTCTGAGAGGTTTTGACCACTCAATGCTCTTCAGTTTCTGGTTGCAATATATGTTCTCTCTGTGTTTTTTCTGGAAGAGATTGGTCAATATGGGTTCCACTCCTTCACCTCAGTATACTGCGGAGACTCCCCGTATTCATACTTCTCAAACAGTTTCCCCCATTCCGTCTGCTGAAACGCCCGGATGTTCCTCATCCCCGTCCGGGGGTACCACAGTCTATCATGATAAAACCCCGACGCAAAGATGAAGTTCCGAAAGATCGGCGAGTGGAAGAGGAGGTTGTGCAACCGGGGCATGCTCGCCGTCCCCTTCCGCAGGCGCTGGTCCCACTTGATGACAGGGCTCTGGGCTGTGGTAAACCCGAAATTGAGCCGCTCGACCTCGCTTCGGTCCATGCCGAGGATCTCGATCTGATCCGGGTCGCCGGTGCCGAGGCCACGGTCGTGGGCGATCCGGATGTAATCGATCGTCATCGGGTCGAACCCCATAACCTTAGCTGCCACCGCGTCGATGGCCACCTGGTCGTCGCTCGCGAGGAGGATGTTGCCGATGTAGGGCTCCATCGTCCGCGGACCGGCACCGTTGCCGCAGACCCCGCCGTCCATGGCCGCAAAGATCCCGGTGTGGATCTCCTGCTGGATGGCCAGCAGGTCCACCAGCACCTCGTGGATCATCTTGTGGGCGTGGTGGCGGTATTTCGGAATCAGGCCCCCGAAAGCGTTCTTCATCGCCCCGGTGGTGGTGGTGTGGCCGTGGGTCTTGACGGTGGGCAGGTGGATGACGTTGCTGCCGAGGAAGGGTTTGGGGATAAGAATCTCCCCGAAGAGGTCATACATCGCGAGCATCTCAGCTTTCGGTGAGAAGGGTACCCATGTGACATCGGTCAGGGGCTGGTACCCGACACTGTGCCGTTCAAGGACCGGGAGCCACTTGTTGTTGTACGCCCCCTTCCAGGGATGGGTGACCACGGTCTGGTTCTCGACGCAGACGATCTCCCGGTAGCCGTCGCCCCGCAGGGTGCCAAGCACCCCGTCGAGCTGCCAGGGCGGCGTGGAGCAAGCAGGATAAAACAGGCTCCAGGAGAGGTTGATCTTCAGGACGGTCTTCTTATCCCGCGGAATGCTGTGTTCGTAGCCGGCACTGTGCATCAGGGTGGCGTAATCATCCAGCACAGTCTTCGGGGATGTTCGTATAATACTGACAGGTGACATCTAGATTCCTCCGTTTGTGATCTCGGGCGTGTTCTTGCGCAGGTCGCAGGAAGGGATCATCTTCCGGCGGAAGACCAGGTAGACCGCCGAGCCCAGGAGGACGCCGTACCAGAGCGTCCCGAACCGGACGACGAGCGCGATCCCTATGGCTGATGCCGCGTCAAGCCCGTAGACCTGCAGGAACCCGGTGATGGTGGCCTCGGCCAGGCCGATGCCGCCGGGGATCATGCTTACCCCGCCAGCGAGCGATGCGAAGCTGAAGATGAACGTCGCAAGCGTGACGCTGATCTGCTCATGGAACCCCATGACAACGACGTAGAGGCCCAGGCACTCACAGAACCACGCGAGCGCGTTCAGGGCCGAAAGCCCGAGGAGCGTGGCGGGCTCCATCGTCTGCTCAAACGTGGTGTGCATCGCCCTGGCGTCGGGCGTGTACTTCCCGGCATGGCGCTCAAGCACACCAAGCATCCTCTCCGAGACGGCTTTGGACCGGATCGCCACGTAAAACCCTGCGATGAGCACCAGGAGCACCACCAGCAGCGAAACCCCTTCCCGGTAGGAGAGGATGCCGACGGCTGAGAGCAGGATCAGGCTCAGGATGTCCGTGATGCGGTCCAGGATCACCACCGGAACGGTCCTGTTCAGGCTATCCCCCGAGATGTCCCGGATCAGCCATCCCTTCCAGACCTCCCCGATCTTGCCCGGGGTCACAATCATCGACAGCCCGCTGAAGAAGACAAAGAGATTCTGTTTTGCCGGGAGATCCACTCCTGCTTTCTTCAGGAAAAGATCCCACTTCAGGTAGCGCAGGAGATAGCCTGCCGTCGTGAGGCCGAGCAGGGCAACGAGGTATCCCCACTCGAATCCGGTGATCACCCGGGCAAGCTGGGAAACGTCGGCGTACATGCCCATGGCAATGTACACGCCGATCGCAAGAGCGATGATCAGAACGACTTTCTTCTTCGACATAGGATCAGTCCTTTCGATCGGCAGTGGGTCAGGAGGGAGGAGCGGCTCCCGAGGGTCTGGAAATCCCGGGACCTGATGCACTCCTCGAGGTCATCGTTTTCAGTCCGGATTCCGGCTCTTCCAATCTC